>Ga0209628_10001189_pt1 | contig 16533 bp, 13 predicted proteins | sample TergutCu122P4_FD_187285 | JGI IMG/M metagenome (GOLD analysis project Ga0209628, IMG submission 187285) | Cubitermes ugandensis P4 segment gut microbial communities from Kakamega Forest, Kenya - Cu122 P4 (SPAdes) (version 2) | ecosystem: Host-associated > Arthropoda: Insects > Digestive system...
GAATAAGAGGATTTAGAAATAGAATTGTGCACGATTATTTTGGAATTGACAATTCTATTGTTTGGCAAATCAAAGAAACCTATTTACAATCGTTGATTGAAAAGTTGAATAAACTGATTTAACCCACCCAGCCACCCAAAACCGTATCTCATTGGCAGAAATTGGGTAATCTCTTTTTTTTTCAAAAAAATTGAAATTTCACAATTTCATTGATAAACAATTTATAGTATTTTTGCACCCGATTTATTAATGCTACCTAACTATTGCAAAAACTCGTACTTCTCCACCTTTCTAACCTTACATTGTAAATCAGCGTTCTTTGTTTCTTAAAAAATTAAACGTTTTAAACTAAGCTTTTTACAATTAAATTCTTCGACACAATTTAATTTGGAGTTTTTTACAAAATTTCAAAAAGTTCTCTAAAGTAAAGTGGTAAACGTTCACGCAAAGCGTGGACTTTACTTTATTTGAGAACTGGTTGTCGAAGGCCTAATTGTAAAATAGAAAAAGTACCACGTTTTTTTGTTGCCAAAAATTTGAAAATTAATTAATCTAAACCAAAAAGTAATTATAAACCAAAAAAATCGTATTATTATGGAAGGCGTATTTAAAAAATGTCCAAACGGACACAGGTATCAAGGGGAAACATGCCCTTATTGCAAAACAGGTAAGAATGTTGGAGTAAGTACATCTCTTAAAACAGATGTTTATCCAGATGGTAGTGAAGAACATACACAACTACTATCTAAAGCACAAGACTATGGTAGTGATGAATCCAGAACTACTGTAATTATGGGACAAAGAACAACAGATGTTGGTGGTATAGGAGTAATTAATGTAGTACAGCAGCCAAATCAAACTGTTTTTGGCGAAGAAACAGAAATTGAAGTTCTGCCGGACGGAAAAAAAATTGAGATTAAAGTAGAACGAAGTAGCAGAAAATTAGTAGGTTGGTTAGTAACGTACTCTTTTGATGCCATGGGAGTAGATTATAAACTCAAGGAAGGCAGAAATACCATCGGTCGTGATGTGAATTGCAATATTACTGTAAATGATTCTCAAATGACGGGAAAACACGCTACAATTTTGTTTCAAGACGGAGTATTTTTTCTGAAAGATGAGTTTTCTACACATGGAACATTTGTAAATGATGTTAAAATGCGTCCCGACTCATCTCAAGAAATTAATGACGGAGATAAAATTCGCTTGGGTAAAACAGATTTCAAATTCAGAATCGCATTGTAATTTTTCAAGGTAATATAATATTAATGTGGTATAAATGAAACGAATTATTACACTTGTTTTTCTTTTCTTTTCGCTTTGTGGGTTTGCTCAAGTTGTTAATGTTCGGGATACACTTTTTCCTAAAATTTCATTCGACTGGAAAGAATACAGTACAGTGCAACGCACAAAAGCAGATTTTTCGCTGATTGAAAATGAACAACATATTCCGTTTGAAATGACGGAATTATACAACAACAAAGCAAAAACTGTACTTTTTCTTTGGGAAGATATGGCAAGCCACAGCGGACAATACAAGGCTTTTAAACAGGTATTAACCTCTTTTTTCAGTGTTGATATAGAAAATGGCGACAAATTTAATGTGCTTGTTTTCAACAGACGACCGTTTAACGCAAAAAGTGGCGGACAAAATTGGCATCCTCTATCTGAAGATTTTTTATCAGGAACAGAAATACTTAACAAAATCAACGCTTATCAAAGTAGCGGAGTTCATTATCCCAAAGACCCTATTTCAGCCGATTTGTATGCCTCTGTTGAAGATGCTTTGAAACTCCTAAATGAAAATAAGAAAGACGATAAAATGATTGTCTTGCTGACAGCAGGGCTAAATGTATCACTTTCCGGGGCAACAAAAGAACGTGCTTCTTTGGAAGAAGATGCCCGAAAAGCCAATATTCCCATTTATGTAGTGTATTATCCTTATTCCGGAAACACGCACATACCCTCAAATATTAAAGGAATTGCAGAAAATACTTACGGTAAGGTTATTAGTGTGGAAAACGTACCAGAGGCGGCAGACAAATTGATAGATTATTATTTGAATTTGAATACGCGCAATTACCGGTTTTGTTTTATAACAAATCAAAAACGTGATGGCAAGCAACATTCAATTATGCTACAAGTCGAAAACGAAAAAAATGAGCAAATGCGCTTTTATGCTCCAAATATGACTTTTAAAGTGTGGGTAAAAGAAAACTTATGGCTGTTTATTGCTATGGTAGTTCCAACTGTCATTTTATTGGGTATAGTAATTTGGCTTATTGCGAGAAAAAGCGCCAAACGTTACAGAAAAATTACTGAAAACAATGCCGAGAAACAACGCCAAATTAATGAGTTAAAAGAAAGACAGGAACGTGAGAAACAGGAAAGAGAGGAAGCAGAACGCAGGCGAAATGAAGAAGAAAGTTATAAACTAAAAAAGGAGGAGGAAGAGCGACTTTGCCAACTAATGCACTCAAAAAATCTTTTTCCACGCCTGCACTGTCAAGTTGATGGCGAAGGTTTTATCTACAATATTTCAAAAATTCATACTACAATCGGGCGAATAGGTTATGATAATGATGTAATTTTTGCTCATGCTACTGTTTCAAAACATCACGCCGAAATTGTTTTTACCGGAATCTGTTTTGAAATAATTGACAAAGGAAGTACAAATAAAGTAATAGTTAACGGAGATTTTTACCAACGCGCTACGCTTAAAGACGGTGATATTATTGGTTTGGGCGAAGCGGTAATAATTTTTAATATGTAATAAATTAAAGTCCGAAAAGGAACGGACGTAAAACAAATTTTTTATGAATTGGTATTTAAAAGTATGGAAACAATATGCAGATTTCAAGGGCAGAGCAAGAAGAAAAGAGTTTTGGATGTTTGCATTATTTAATTCACTTATTGGTTTTGTCGCAGTAGGTATCGCCTTAACGCTTGTATTTATAGGTATTAGTACATTTAATCTATGGCTATCAATTATTGGATATATTTTGCTTGCTGTATTAGGTTTATACAGTTTGGCAATATTAGTTCCAAGTTTGGCGCTTGCTGTGCGCCGGTTGCACGATATTGGCAAAAGTGGATGGTATTATTTATTCGGATTTATTCCGTTAGCCGGCGGAATTATTTTGCTTGTTTGGTTTTGCCAAGATAGTCAGGTTGGTGAAAATCAGTGGGGGGCAAATCCAAAAGAAGAGTATAGGCCTGATTTTGTAGAAACAAATCACCATAACCAACCGATACAACACAATAATAGTTTTCCTCGCTTGCAGTGCAGAGCCGGATACGATAATTTTACTTACAATATTACCAAACCTCGTACAACGATTGGGCGTGGACACGATAACGATGTTGTATTAAACCATCTAACAGTTTCAAGACATCACGCTGAAATTGTTAATAACGGATACGGTTATGAAATAATTGATTTGGGTAGCACTAACAAAGTAATTGTAAACGGAGATTTTTTTCAACGTAAAATATTAATGGATGGTGATATTTTTGGTTTGGGTGAAGCAGTATTAACTTTTTATATGTAACCAAAATTAAGTAATTAAGTAATAATTTAACAGTTGCACCCGACACAATTTAGGGATAAAAAAATGAAAAAAGTAGTTAAAATTTTTATTATGGCTTTATGCCTTGTTACAATGTTTGTAACTCCCTGCGAAGCACAAAAAAAAGAAAAAAAATCAAAGGGGACGAGTTATAGAACTTCTACAAGTTTTCACATGTTGCAGCAGGGGATGACAAAGCAACAATTCGAGACATGGATGGGGTTAAATGACGGCGATGATTATGTTGGTAAACGTCCTGCAAAATCTCATTCTTATAGAAATGGAGATGATGTGTGGGAAGTTTGGGCGTTTGAAGTTTATAAATTCAGACAAGAACAGAGGTGGATGCCTGGAAATCAATATATGGCTGGATATTATTATTATGTTAATGTGCCATATATTGACCATTACGAGTATGTTGCTTTTAGAAATGGCAGATTAGAAGAATGGGGACAGGGGGAAGGACGACGATATTATTAATCTTTAAAAAAGGATAAAAATGAAGAAAATTTTCACAATAGTATTTATAGCCATCTTCTTAATGACAGTGCCAGTAATCACAAAAGCACAGACAAAACCGCGAATAGTTTCTCCGTCAGATAGGTCAACTGCTTATGTTGATAATCAATTAAATGTTACTGTTTCAGGAAATAATATTGAAGTTATTTATGCAGGGCTTACTGGCAATCCAAATCCATATAGCGATAATGAGAGCAATTTTTATAAAGGAACAATGTATCAATCAGGTAATAAGTTCTTTTTTACTCCCGGCTCAAATTGGACAAATAAGTGGGTGAAGATTATAGCCCATGACATGAGTAGTAATCTCTGGTCTGATCCGATATATCTGCAAATACAAGGAGTATCGCCACCATCGTATAATATGCCGACACAACCGACACAAACCAAACCGCGGATAACTTCGCCATCCGACAGATCAAGTTCTGCTCTTGGCAATGATGTAAATGTATATGTTTCCGGTAGCAATATTGAAGTTATTTATGCAGGACTTACTGGAAATCCTAATCCAAACAACGATAATGAGAGTAATTTTTACAAAGGTACAATGTATCAGTCAGGTAATAAATTTTTCTTTACCCCCAGTACTTCAAGTTGGGAAAACAAATGGGTAAAAATTATTGCTCACGACAAAAATAGTAATCTTTGGTCTGACCCAATATATGTAAAGATACAGGGAGTTTCAACACCATCGTATAATGTGCCAACACAACAACAAACGAAACCACGCATAACTTCCCCAAAAGATAGGTCAGATGCTTATGTTGGCAACCAATTAAATGTTACTATTGAGGGAAATAACATTGAGGTAAAATATGTTGGGCTTAATGGAAGTCCTAATCCATCTAACATTAACGAGAGTAACGATGGGTTTTTCACAGGTTTTATGTATCAATCTGGCAATAAGTATTACTTTACACCCAGTTCTGCATGGTCAAACAAATGGGTGAAAATTATTGCCCACGATAAAAATAGTAATCTTTGGTCAGATCCAATATATGTACAAATACAGGGGGCTGCCACACCAATTGGAGATAATAATTCACCAAGAGGCTCATACACAGTACCTATACCAACAAATGGAGGAATACTTAAATACAGTTCAGGAGACCAACTTGAAATATATATACCTGTCTCTACCCTAAAACAGACAGTGATTAATGGGAGAAGAGGTAATTTTGAGTTGCCAAAATTACTGCCAGAAGGCTGGGCGACAAGTATCGAAAAAGCTGCAGATATTGTGGCTACATATAGCCAATCAATTGCTGTATCAGTTCCTGATCCTGCTATTGGTGGAGGAATCGCAACAGCAGGGCAAATCATAAAGTTGGTAGTATCCAGTGCACTTATTTATGACAAAATGCTTCGCCCTACAGTTAACGGAGTTAGTTATTTTTTGAGTGATAAGAGGTTAGCAGAAAAAATTATTTCGTATGTGGATATGTATAATAGCGGATATATTATTATTCCATTAAATAATTTTGATTTGCTTTTTTCGGGAGTTCGTTATACGAATGAGACAGGTGTAAATGCAATGAATGGACAAAATATGGTATCTATGGACAACATCAATTCTTCAGATGCAATAAAAATCAACAAAATACTAAGCAAATTCTATTTGACTTTTGGAAGCATACAAACTCAAAGTACAAATACACAATCAACTATCCAATCGCAAACCTATAATAATACTCTTGCACAGCAACAAGATTACAATACACAACAAAACAACCAGTATTATCCAACGCAAGGCAATTATCAACAACAAGGATACAATAATTACCAAAACAATCAAAATTATCCTTCGCAAAATACTTATCAGCAGCAGCAAACAAAACCGTACATTACTTCACCGTCCGACAGGTCAAGTCATATTCTCGGAAAACAGTTGAATGTTAGTGTTTCAGGCAATAACATTGAAGTTATCTATGCCGGGTTAAATGGAAGTCCAAATCCCGGAAGTAATAATGAAAGTAATTTTTTCAAAGGTACTATGTACTCAAACGGTGGCAATCAATTTTTCTTTACTCCCAATACTACAAATTGGGCAGATAAATGGGTAAAAATCATTGCACACGACAAAAGCAGTGGGCAATGGTCTGATCCTGTTTATATCAAGATACCAAATGAAGCACCATGGGCTAATCCAAATTATAATACACCACAACAAAACCCTCCGCAGCAACCGGGATACAATACCCCACAAAATTATCAACAACAGCCGAGTTATAATTCTCCTCAAAATTATCAACAGCAACCGAGCTATAATAATTATCAGCAGCAGCAACAAAATACTAATTATCAGAATAATCAATATAATAATGGTAATAGCAATAATCCTCAAAGCACTAGAACGATTATTCACGGAACACGTGGAGGACAATAATATTAAATGAAATAAAGAAAAAAAGTATGAACAACATAGATACCAAGAGTTACTCCCGAAACGGGTTAGGGATAAAAATGAAGAAAATAATAGCATTAGCAGTAATACTATTTTTTGTAGCTACATCATTTGCCCAAGTCCCAAGAGGCACATACGTCCCTAAAAACGATATGGCAAAACAGTCTAATTGGACAAAATTTGAATTTACAGGAGGTAATAAAGTGAAGGCGTATATAGGTGCAATGGGAGTAACGGTAGCGTGCTACGAGTATATTTATACTCTTAATGGTAATAACCTTTCCTTATCTGTAGCCGGACAAAATGGAAGTGCTGAAGGATACACCTACAACAAAGTTACAGACGAGATTTCGCTTCATGCAGGTGCATTTGGCACAGAAGGGGCAATATGGCATAAAGCAGGCGCAACAAATAATAATAATGTAACAAATAATACTACTACAGTTACAAAACCCACAGCCCAAGCTGTAAAGCAAGAGCCGAAACAAATTTCAGAAAGAAGTGTTTACGTTGTAACTGCCGGGTATTATGATGGTGATGATAGTGATTATTATTATGATAGCAATGCAAGAAAACAACATTGGAAATCAGTATTAACTCCGAAACTTTGGAATGACGGCAAAATCCAAAATTTATCAATTAAAAATAGTGGTTCCGCATTTTCCGTTTTCGTATCCGGAGATGATGTTTATATTGCCGGTGAGCAAAATGGGTATGCTACACTTTGGAAAAACGGTGTTATTCAGCAACTTACAAAAGAACAAGGGGGAGTGGCAAATTCTGTTTATGTATATGGAAATGATGTCTATGTGGTTGGTAATGACAATTATTATGCAATATTATGGAAAAATGGTGTTCCGCAAAATCTTACAGACGGAAAAAGTTCTGCTTGCGCTAATTCCGTTTTTGTTACTGGTGGAGATGTTTATGTTGCGGGTATAGTGGAGCAAGTTGCCAAACTTTGGATAAACGGTGTTGCTCAAACTCTTACAGGTGGAAATGGTGCAAATTCTGTTTTTGTAGCCGGTAAGGATGTATATGTAGCCGGTAGTAATTATGATGATGGTGCAGCAATACTTTGGAAAAATGGAACACCTAATGTTCTTGCAAAAGGGAAAAATTTTGACCCAATTTCCGCACATTCCGTTTTTGTAGCCGGTAATGATGTATATGTGGCGGGCAGTACCGAAGGCTATCAAGCCAAACTTTGGAAAAACGGAGTAGAGCAAAAACTTACAAATAAAAGTGGTTCCGCTGCGTACTCTGTTTTCGTATCCGGTAATGATGTTTATGTAGCAGGTTGGGAAGAAGGCTATGCTACACTTTGGAAAAACGGCGTAGCGCAAAGAATTTGTAATGTCGGGTCTGTTTTTGCCACCTCTGTTTTTGTAAAAGAGGCAAAAAAAGAATGCGACACTAAACCTGATATTGCATCTATAAAATATATTCCTGAACTTGCAAAAAGATGTGCATTATTTTCTGCATTGGCATATCAAGAAACAAGAATTACAACAAAATCTGATGCTGATTACTTATTAGGTAAAAAACCCTCACCAACCTCTCGTCAATCAAATACCATATCTATTTTTGGTCCAAAGAATGAGTATTTTATTACCAATCTTGCTAAGTACAAAGAGTTGAAAGACAAGGGTGAAATTCTTTATTTTACAGGCAAACGCAATGACGGTTATGTGAAAAATGATGATGATACCCCCTATGTTTTGCACGCAGAATTGAAATATAACGGTTATGAAGGAATTGTGTCTCGTAATTATCACGATAGAATTGAAGACAATATAAGTTATACATTTGCCTACAAAAAGGGCAATGGAAATGATATTGGTTTTGCCGTAATACTTCGGGGAACGGATTCTGTTGAATGGCGTGGAAATATGAAGATTTGGGAAAATGAAAGCAACAAAAGTGAGCGTCATTACAGTTTTCAAAAGGCAAATGAAGAGCTCCAAAAAGCAGTTAAGGCTTATTTGGACTATCTGCGTAATAAACCTGAATTAAAAAACAAAAACATTCATTTATTAATCACAGGGCATAGTAGGGGGGCTGCTGTAGCCAATCTTCTTGCCGCTGATTTAAATGAAGGTGCAATTTGTGGCATAAAATCTCTTGTTGCTTACACTTTTGCAACTCCAAATAATAAAAAGAATCCTAACAAAACGTATAACAACATATTTAATTTCTGCTTTGATGATGATTTTGTTCCTCAAGTGCCATTGGATAATAGAGATAATAGATTTCCTGAATGGGATTATGGGAAAAGTGGGGAAACAAGAACAGTGTGTATTGAAGAGTTTTATAATAAAGGTAAAGCGAATTTATCAAAAGACAATGTTATATTTATTGAAAACATAATTGATTATATACAACTTTCATATGGTACGGGTAGGAAGCCCGATTTTAACAATAAGTCAACTCAAGACGTTCTTAAAGATTTTTACAAGCTTGCCCCCAATGTAAAAGATTATTATACGAAAGAACGAATACTAATAACAAGAAGCGGATTCGGAGGTGAATATAGAATAACAACATCTGAATTTATGATGAATGGTGTTGCAAACGCAGCTATTAATGGTATTAGTGGCGTAAGCTACCTAATTTCAGCATTTTCAAATGTTTTTAGTGATTTTCATAAAGTAGCAAGGTTTTTTGTTGATGGCAGTAATGCTACTAATGGTAAATATTTCTTACATAGTTATATTAACGACACCCACCAAGCATTTACCTATTACTACGCATTATCAAGCAATGGTTTTAAACTAAAATAAGCAAAATGAGCCCAACAACTAACACTTCTAACAACATCTCAATCTTCCAAAGAGAAGAAATCGGCAAAGTGCGTACCGCGCAGGAAGATAGCCACGTTAACGATAAGACACCTAATGGCTATCTATTTGTGGTGTGCGATGGTATGGGTGGACACGTTGGGGGCGCAGTGGCTTCAAAAACAGCAGTAGAAAGTATTGTTACACATTTTAATAGAGAAAAATATGATAATATTCCGCAAGCCATCAAAGAGGCTTTGCACTTTGCAAATGCACAGATTTTAGGCAAAGTGAGAGAATATCCGGCATTCAAAGGAATGGGGACAACCGCTTGTATACTTCTTTTGCAAGAGAGCAAAGCCTATATCGCACACGTGGGCGACAGCCGTATTTATCTCTATTTGGGCAAAGAAAAAGAACTAATCCGCATAACTAAAGACCACTCATACGTACAAAAATTAGTGGATGCCGGAGAAATTTCTGAGGATGAAGCAGAACGACACCCTGATAAAAACCGTATTCTTAAAGCACTCGGAATAAGACAAGAAGTTGCACCTTCCATTTGCGAAAAACCCATATTACCAAAAAACAACGATATATTTCTTATTTGCAGTGATGGGCTGAATGGAATGTTACCCGATAGTAAAATAGAAGAAGTTCTTTCTTTCAAAAATACTACTATAGAGAAAAAAGGGAATATGCTTGTCAATCTTGCATTAGAAGCAGGCGGACTTGACAATATTACAATACAACTGATTCAAATTTCGAACAGCCCACATAAAAAAAGCGAGTATGAGCATTGCAATTTCAATCCAAAAACCAAAGAAGAATCTACATCGTCAGGTCCAAAGCTCAAAAAACTTGCTAAATTATTTATCATTTTATCAATTGTATTTTTGTGCTTACTCGGAATAGGTATTATGTTCATAAAAGATAATATTTCAAAAAATAATGAAATTGAACAATTGCGAACCCAGATAATAAATGCTGAAAAAGAATACGAAAAATTGAATAAGCAAACTCAAGATAAAGATATTGACTACAAAACTATTTCTAATAAGACAAAAATGACAAAGGAAGGTTTTGATAGGTATAAAGATATTGAGTCTGAAGAAGCATATAAAAGTCAAAAATTAATTGATGACTTAGCTTGGGCGGAACTAAAAGAATTAAAAGAAAAACGAAAAGAAGCAGAACATAATCGTGATAGTTTAACTACTTCTTTTCCAACAAACTGTACCAAAATCGAAAATTCAAAAATCAAGTCAAAAATTAAGTCAAAAATTAAAAAAATAAGAATAAAAAAATGAAAGTATTAAACATAGGAAGAAGTCAAGAAAACGATATTGTGGTAAACGATAACAGAGTATCGCGTGTTCATGTACAACTTGTGCAAGAAGATAACGGAAATTGTGCTGTTGTAGATTTAAACTCGGTAAATGGAACATTTGTAAATGGGCAACGTATAACAGGAGAATATTACCTAAGAGCCGGTGACTCAGTAATTATTGGCGATACATACCTGACTTGGCAGAGTTATTTAAACACGCCGACAGGTGCAATAAATGTAGATGTTCCGGTATCTCAACCAAAATGCAGACCGAAACGTGCTATTTGGTTTATTCTTGTAATAGCAATAGCCTTACTTGCCTGTGGCGGAATTACTTGGAAAATATTATACGACAAAAAACAGGAAAAAATTAAGATTGAAAACAAAACAAAAGAGGAAGCCCGACTACAACAAGAAGAAAATGAACGGAGAATTGCTGAAGAAAAACGACTACAAGATGAAGCCGATGAACTTGCAAGAAAAGCCTTAATTTCTCAACGAGAAACAGAAAAAAAGGCAAAAGAGGAAGAACAAAGGTTAAAAGAAGCGGAAAGAAAAGCAAAAGAAGCAGCACAAGCGGATGCGGCAGAAAAGAAACGACTCGCAGAGGAAACACAAAAAAAGAAAGATAAAACTGATTTTGACCAGTTAAAAACTGAAGCCGAAAAATTGAAAAGTCGGGGCGCAAATCCTGCAGAAAAAATTGCTCAAATGAAAAAAATTGCCGACAAATATCCGACTGACCCCTATTTTAACAATACAATAAAGAATTTGGAAAATTAAATTTTAGAACATGAAAAAAATAACACTATCACTCCTTTTCGTTTTTGTTTTGTTTTCGCTTTTTGCGCAAAGCAATTACGATGAAGCGATACAACAAGGCGACAATGCTTTAAAGCGCGATGAATATACCACTGCTATTAAGAAATATTTAATTGCTGAGACATTTGACCAAACCAAATGGAAAATAGTACAGGATAAGTTAGATGCTGTTTATTCAATAATTAACGAAAAACAAAAAGAGTTAAAGCAAACCTTGACGGAACTAAAAGTAACGGTTGAGAAACTAAATATAGTTACTGCTCAAAAAGAGGAGTCAGACAATAAATTATCTTCTACAAAAACAGAGATAGAGCAAATAAAGCAAAAAATGGATAATTTGGGAATACAAATGCAAAATGTTTTAAAAACCGTGGATTCAATTATTGTCCAAACAAATGAATTGGAAAACAGATTATTACCAACACAAAATACTAATAAACAATGAATAAAAAAATAGTTCTTTCATGGATTTTTGCGCTTGTTTCTTTGTCGCTTTTTGCGCAAAGTAACTATAAAGAAGCAATGCAACAAGGTGATGCTGCTTTTAAACGTGCTGATTATACCACAGCCATAGATAAATATTTAATTGCACAAACATTTGAACAAGATAACTGGAAAATTGTCCAAGCAAAATTAGATTCGGTTTATAAAGCTATTAATAACGCACTTGCAAATAAAAAGGAGATAGAAAAAGAATTAGAGCAGTTAAAGAAAAAACCTCAAGCACCCACAAACCCCACTTCTGAAACTGCGGATGTTGGTACAACAAAACCAACAACTCCCACAGTAACCTCACCACGTAAACCTCAGCCGAAGCCTTTAATATGGAATGATTTTCTTCGCCTGTATGAAAAACCGGCACGTCAGTGGTTTCTCAGTATGAGTTACGGTTTTAACACAATGAAAAATGATAGCATTGATATTTTTGGGAGTAGTGTTGGAATGAATTTTGGCGGGCGGCACGATGTTACTAAAAAAATGGGCGTTGGCTATCAAGCTGGCGTTGGTGCAGGTTTTAATCTTTCTGGTAGTTATTATCATTGGTCGGTTGGTGGAAAATTTTACCCTTGGAACTGTTTTTTTATTTCTGCGAATTATATTGGAGGAGTTAAAACGTATAATGAAATAACATGGAAAAATACAAATGATGGGTATTTTAATTACTCTGAAAAGGTTAATAATAATGATTATCATGGATTGTCATTATTGGGTGGCGCTGATATTTGCTTTGGAAAAAATACCACAGATAAAATAGGTGGGATAGTGAATATTGCCGCCGGTGCTGTTTACGTAAAAAAACAATGGGGTTTTACAATGAATTTGGGTATTGGTTTAGTTTTTAGAAAATAATTTTAAAATAAGTATAATATGAAGAAATTTAGTTTTTTGATTTTAATTGTGATTTTGTACGCTTCTTGCTCACCAGAAAAGGAAGTTAAATCTTTTGAAGGCATTGTAAAAACAATTCGCTACGAAAATGTTACAGATAAGTCTGCTGATTGTATAGGATGTGTTTGGATTACGCCGAATAATGAAAGTAGTATTGATAGCAGTGGTATTTGCTACACAAATATTCAAACATTACAACCATTGGAAAAATGGAAGCGCGAACCTTATGAAAGCTATGCAAATGGGGAATATAGTGTTAGAATACAAGGTTTAAATTCTAATACGGCTTATTATTTTCGTGCATATTCAGTTATTAATGAAAAAACTGTTTATGGCGACCCAATTAGTTTCAAAACTTATGGAACTATAATAGCTTTAGATAGTACCATTGTCGTTTTAAATCAGGATTTGGGAGAGGCTACTTTTTGGTCGGCAATAAGTATGGTAAAACTCTTTGACCTTGAAAAATTTAATGAATGGGATTTACCAACCGTTCCTCAATTAGATACGTTGTTTAAAAACAAACAATTAGGAGAATATTTTTCAAATGGTAAATATTGGAGTAAAAACTGTTACTACGACGATAGTCTCAAGAAATATTTTCCTTTGGCAGTTAATTTTCCAAATTATAAAATAGATACTATCAAAAATGGACGTGAGGAATGCAAAGTACGTCCTATTCACAGTATAACCAAAAAATAGCCAAACTATATGACTGATTTGCCAAAAATTCCACTTTATCACACCGGACACTTGATTGCCGAAGGAGGCACCGCAAGGGTATTTTGGGGTGTGGACTTGCGTAGTGGTTTTCCTGTGGCAATCAAAGAATTAAAGATAAGGCATTTCAAAAATCCGATAATTCGTGAGAAATTTAAAGAGGTAGAAACACAAATGTACCTCTATATGCAGCATCCAAACATACCCAAGTTAGTAGATTTCATTGAAATGAAAGAAAAAGAGTTGCTGTACATTATCATGGAATTTATTGAGGGTAAAACTTTGGAAAATTACCTTTACAGAGACATTGGACTTATGCCCGAAGAAAAGGCATTACCTGTTTTTTTAGAAATACTTGATACAGTTGCCTATCTGCACAAAGCCAAAGTTCCGGCACTAAATATTAATGGTATTCTACATTTAGATATTAAATCGAACAATGTGATGTTGCTGCCCAACGGAAAAATAAAATTGATTGACTTGGGAATTGCAGCACGAATGAGCGATGCAAGCAGCAGTACCGGATTTGGAACACCTGCATATATGCCGCCCGAACAGTCGGAAAAAGGTAAATGCGGCAGATATACAGATATTTTCGCTTTGGGAGTAGTGCTGTTTGAAATGTTAACAGGAACGGTGCCTTTCACTTCTCAAAATCCAAGTGCAAGATTAGCAAACGAGGAAATTAGAAATCAAATTAAATACGAGCCTACTCCGCAAATGAAACAGTTTTATCCGCCAATAAACCCGAATCTACAATTTATCGTTGAGGGGGCGTTGGCGAAAAATCCTGCCGTACGCTATCAATCGTGTGAAGAGTTTCAAAAAATTATCATAGATTATATGAACAAACAAAAATTAAAGTATTAACATTAAAGTATTAACATTAAATTATTTAAGTATGAAAAGTAAAACATTTGGACGCAGTTCGGAAAACGATGTAGTTATTCCTGACAATTGTATCGGCAGAAAACACTGCCAAATTATTCAAGATGATAATGGTAGTTATCGTTTAATTGACTTCAATTCACAAAATGGAACTTTTGTCAATGGAAGTAAGCGGTACGGAGAAATCCGTTTAAAAGAAACCGATATTGTAAAAATGGGCAATACTACAGTACCTTGGTTATCCTATTTTGAACCTACCGGACCAAATTCTAGTATTAATAACGATAATACAAAGAATAATTCCGGTGGGTTAGGTATTGCAAGTTTTGTTTGCGGTGTATTTGGTGTTACCTTATTGTCTATAGCTTTTGGGCTTATAGCATGGCCATATATTTATCTTATTGTGTGTACGAGTGCATTAGCCATTGTTTTTGGTACTATGAGTTGGGGTCTTAAAAGAAAAAATAGGGGTCTTGCTATTGCAGGTTTTATTTTGGGTTGTACTTGGGCACTTGTATGCCTTATTTGGATTATTGTTGTTGCTACTGAAGTATCAACTATCACACCGCCAGTATCTGATATTCCCAGTTATTTTTAATAAAACATGGGCGAAAGTATCTTACAAGGTTTTAAAGAATTACAAGCAGGTACTACATTAAGCAACGGAAAATACACTATCACAAAAAAGATTGGCGAGGGTGGCTTTGGAATTACCTATAAAGCCATTCAGAATGGACTAAACAGGGCGGTATGTATCAAAGAGTATTTTCCGGCAGGTAAGTGTGTGCGGAATACGTATGCAAAAACTTTGCATTTGCAGGGATTCACTGTGGAACAATTTGAAAAATACCGTCGAGCTTTTGTAAAAGAAGCAAGAACACTCGCCAATTTGCAACATCCCAATATTGTAGAAGTTATTGACGTGTTTGATGAGAACAATACCTCATATATGGTAATGACTTTTATTGAGGGGCAGAGCTTGCATAACATTGTAAAAAGGCGGGGCAAACTTCCGTATCAAGAGGCAGTTAATTACATTGCTCAAGTTACTGATGCCGTTGGCTATATTCACCAAAAAAACATCTTGCACCGCGATATTAAACCCGATAATGTTATCATTACCCCCGATTTTAAAGCCATCCTGATAGACTTTGGCTCAGCACGAGAATTTGTACATAATCAAACGCAAGTTCACACTTCAGTAGTTTCGCACGGTTATTCACCAACAGAACAATACACTACAAACAGTAGAAAAGGAGCCTACACAGATATTTACGCCATTGGTGCAACTTTTTATTTTACACTAACAGGAAAAACACCACTTGAGGCGGCGGCACGTTTAACCGAAAGAATGCAGGAACCGAAAGAGTTATCGCCCAAAATACCAAACGAAGCAAATCGTACCATACTCAAAGCGATGCAATTAAAGGCAGAAAATCGGCATCAGACCATACAGGATTTTATGGACGATTTATGCAATGTAAAACCCTCTACCCTAATTGATGAAACAATAGGCGGAAAAACTGTTGTTGTGAAAAAAATATCAAAATTATGGATTATTGGAGTTGTCTTTTTTTCTTTATTGTTTTTTTCCGGTGGCGGTTACTTTCTTTATCAATACGCAACAAAACTAAAAGAACAGAGCATTATTGCTGATGCAAAACGCAATCTAATTAATGGTAAAGTGGAAAATCTAAAAATTTGGATTTTTGATGATGCTATTTATTTACGTCCCACTGAAGGAGTATTAGACCAAGCAGTGTATTACAAAGTGTTAAATAACTTACAATTAGATACTACCAAATCTTTACCCTCAAATAAATTCCCTATTATTACCTTTATCTATTCCGGGCAAATGCAAAATGGATTACCCAATGGCGAAGGGAATGCAATCTATGGAGGTAATGAAACTTATGTGGGTATGTTTAGAGAAGGACTACGACATGGAAATGGAAAATACAATTATTCTGACGGCACAATATTTGAAGGCGAGTTCGAAAATGATATGAGAAAATTTGGTAAAGAAATTTTTACTGATAATTCTTCCTATGAAGGCAGTTATAAAAACGACAAAAAAGATGGCGAAGGTATTTATACATTTCCAGATGGTAC
>Ga0209628_10001190_pt1 | contig 16524 bp, 11 predicted proteins | sample TergutCu122P4_FD_187285 | JGI IMG/M metagenome (GOLD analysis project Ga0209628, IMG submission 187285) | Cubitermes ugandensis P4 segment gut microbial communities from Kakamega Forest, Kenya - Cu122 P4 (SPAdes) (version 2) | ecosystem: Host-associated > Arthropoda: Insects > Digestive system...
TGCTGTTTCATGTCGATTCCTTTCGAGTGAATTTTGATTGGTGTCAAAAAAACACAAGATACCGTAAAATCGACTGTTAGGGCAAGGCCAATTTTTTTCTGTAAGACAAATTACTTAACGGCGTAGAGAGCCAACCCAATCAGAGCCGCGCACGCAGTAAGCGGTTAGCGGTGCCCCCGGTGGTAACGTGAAAACCGCTTACTCCGTGCGCGGCTCTGATTGGGGCTGGTTCTCCTCCGTTTCTTCTTGCGGTAGCGGGGCGGTGAAGGAAAGCGGCATCGGAACAACGGTTGAATAGGTAAGGATTGGAATTTCGTTGCCGGAAGAACCGAACATTCTGAAAACCGTCGAACGTGGTGCCAACTTTTTTCGAATATGCAATATCACACGAACCGCCGAAGGTAAATATCCGATCTCGTCCATGTCCCAATAATCGATCCACTCTTCGTTTTCCGTGTCGTAATACCAAAATTCGATCCCCTCGACTTCCGGAGCGAGGGCTTCGTCGTACTGCCCGTATTCGTAATCAAGATTATTCTCCTCGGCGTATTTGCAAACGTAGCGATCACGCAAACGTCGGTAGAGTCCGTATTGAACTCCGTAACGGTCAAGGGGAAGCCCAAGTGAACCGCTGATTCGCTCTTCGGTCGATTCCTCAACGGAAAGCATCCCGGTATCCTTGCCGATGTAGTAAAACGCCGTTTTCGTCGGGCTGCTGCGGTCGCCTAAAATCGATCCTTCTGCAAGCACATAACTCGTTTTGTACGTTTCGCCGCGCGGAAGTCGGCCGGTGTCGATTTGAATCCAATCGGAACTCCCGTAAATGCCCGGCATGGTTCCGACCACGGTTCCGGATTCCGGGACCTCGGAAAAATCGGTCGTCGATTCCGTTTCGCTTGACGTTTCTGCGGAAAACGTGTTGGTTAGGCCGCTTTGCGACAAGAGTGAAGGGTCGATTCCGTAGGAATCCCACATCGAATCGAAAATGCTCGTATCGACGGACAGGTTTTCTTCCTTTTTCGCAACGACGACGCTCCGAATATCCCGGGCAATTTTTTCAAGCAGTGCCCGTGCAAGCTGCGTTTCCTCAACTTCCGTTCTTGCCGAATCGAGCAGCCGCATGTTCGTGTCGATTGCGAAGCCGACCATGAACATTACAACGCTCATCAGCAGAAGCGCAAGCAGGACTTCGATTAAAGTGAACGCACGAAACGGTGTCATGAAAAGGGGGGATGGAAGTGCAACAGTTTTAGAAGCCCCGAACAAACAGCGGTTTGCCGTTCCCCAAACAATTTTTCTGAAATTTTACCTCTGTCAACACGGAAAAACAAGACATCGGAAAAATTCTCGCAAAGGTACGAAGGGGGGCAGTCCCTCGAACCCTCGAACCCAGGTCGATAACAAATTCACCAAAACAATGGCAGCCGGGAACGGAGCGCAGCGCAGTGTCCGGATTTCCCCGCGATTCGGTCCGGTCGCTTCACTCCGTTGCGCTCCCGGCTGCCATTCATACATACTTGTTCGCCGGTTAAAGCGGTTGACGCCGATGAGGAAATGAGTAGAATCGCGTTGTCCGGTTCACGGTAGTACTGCCAGGGAGCAACTCGCCGGAATAACCGGATCAATGACAAAGGGCGTGGACGGTACCGTTTCTTGTTTTTTTTGGAAAAGGGCAAATGCGAACTCTCATAATTTTTCTTTTTCTCGCCCTCACGGGCACTTGTTTCTCCGCCGAAGCGTTTAAGCCGGTTCCTTTTACGAATGTAAAAATCGAGGACACGTTCTGGAAATCACGGCTTGAAACGAACCAAAAGGTTTCAATCCCGCACAACTACAAGTGGTGCGAGGAAACAGGCCGATTCGACAATTTCGCCAAAGCTGCCGGACTCCTGGAAGGCGAATTTCGCGGGATTTACTTCAACGATTCCGACGTGTACAAAGTGCTCGAAGGGACCGCTTATTCGCTTGCGTCGAACCCCGATCCGGAATTGGAGAAAGCGGCGGATAAAGTGATCGATTGGATCGCCGCCGCCCAACTTCCCAATGGGTATATCAACTCGTACTACCAACTCAAAGAACCGGACAAAAAGTGGACGAATACCCGTGTGATGCACGAGTTGTACTGCCTCGGTCACATGTTCGAAGCGGCGGTCGCTTACAAACAAGCGACCGGGAAAACGAAATTACTGGAGGTCGCCGAAAAAGCCGCCGATCACGTCGCCGACACTTTTGGCTACGAAGAAGGCAAAAAACGGGAAGTGCCCGGCCACGAGGAAATCGAGCTCGCTTTGGTCAAGATGTACGACCTGACCGGCAAGGAAAAATACCTGAATCTTTCGAAAATGTTCATCGACCTTCGCGGCGATCAGTCGAAACGGACCGACAAGCTGCAAGGGCATTACTCGCAGGATCACAAACCGGTCCGTGAACAGGACGAAGTTGTCGGCCACTCCGTTCGGGCAATGTATCTGTACTGTGGCATGACGGACATCGCCGCCAAAACCGGCGACGAACAATTGATCCAGGCCCTCGACAAACTCTGGGACAGCGTGGTCCGCAAAAAAATGTACATCACCGGCGGCATTGGAGCAAGACACGAAGGAGAAGCGTTCGGCGAGGATTACGAACTTCCGAACCGAACGGCGTACTGTGAAACCTGTGCGGCGATTGGCCTTGTCTTTTGGGCACATCGGATGAACCTGTTGCACGGTAACGCAATGTACGCCGATGTCGTCGAACGGGCACTCTATAACGGCGTATTGTCCGGAATCGGTAGAAGCGGCAAGAGTTTTTTCTACGTCAATCCGTTGGAAAGTACCGGCAATCACCACCGGCAGCCGTTCTTCGATTGTGCCTGCTGCCCGACGAATGTAATCCGGCTCATTCCTTCAATACCGGGGTATCAGTATGCCGTCGATGAGGAGGGAATTATCATTAACCAATTCATTTCGGGAAAAGCGACGATCAATCATCCGACCAAAGGAAAAATCGATGTCGAAATGAAAACCGACTATCCGTTCGGCGGTAATGTTCAACTGTCGTTTCCCGGCTTGAAGCAGGAGATTCGTTTCAAATTAAGAATTCCGGACCAGTATCGCTCTTTTTCCATGGACCGTCTCCAATTGTCGCCCGGTATGCTTGAAACAATGACTTCCGACGGTCGGGGGTATCTTTGGTTCACCGCGACACCAAAACGGAGCGATTTTACCGTTGGTTTTCGAATCGAACCGCAACGCATGGTTTCCGACCCACGGGTCGTTGCGAATAAGGGACGTGTCGCCATTCAACGCGGTCCGCTGGTTTATTGTTTCGAGCAGTGCGACAACGAGGTTCCCATCTCGCAAATTCTTTTAGCCGACACTCCCTGCTTCCGCGAAGAGTTCCAAAAAGACCTGCTCGGCGGAATTGTCGTACTGAAATGCAAAAATGCCGACGGTCGGGAATTGACCGCGATTCCGTATTACGCCTGGGATCACCGTGAACCGGGACCGATGGCCGTTTGGGTACGGCAGGAAGGCTTGTCAAAGAATCGGGCGGACAATTGGGGCGATACGCTTTCGCTTTATGATGAACTCCAGCGGGAACAACATCGCCAGGGAATGTTCACCGGCGACGCGGAACCACTGACGATTTACGAAACAACGCTTGTTACCGCTTCGCATTGCTGGGGAAACGACTCACCGGACGCCGCGTTTGACGATCTGGAACCGAAAAATTCGAACGACCACACAATTCCGCGATTGACCTGGTGGGACCACAAGGGGACCGACGAATGGGTAACGCTGTCGTTCGAAAAACCGCAGACGTTTTCGCAGGCTTGCGTCTATTGGTTCGACGATGCCCCACAAGGGGAGTGCCGCTTGCCGGAAAGCTGGTCGCTTTCGTACAAAAACGGCGGCGACTGGGTGCCGATCAAATCGACGTTTGAAGTGAAAAAAGACGCCTATTGCACGGCGAAGTTTGACGAAATCACGGCCTTGGAGATTCGTGTCAACGTGAAACTGCAAGAAAATTTCTCCGGCGGGATTCTGGAGATCAAGTTGGATAAATGGATCCCTGAAACTCAAACCAAAACAACATCAATGAACCCGATACTTTACTTAGGCGACGACGATATTTCCAGTGCGGCGATTTATTTGGCCGGGGTATTGTCCCATTTTGGAATCCCGTTCGAGCGGGTCGATAGCAACCAATCGCCGGGACCGGAGTTTTTTACGAAGCAATATTCGCTTTATATTCTCAGCGATTATCCCCGGAAGCAATTTCAAGCGGGGCAACTGGAACACCTCGTCCAAGCGGTCCGGCAAGGAAGCGGCTTACTGATGGTCGGCGGCTGGGGAAGCTTTTACGGCAAAGACGGCGAATATCACGATTCCCCGCTGGTCGAAGTGTTGCCCGTCAAAATGAGCGATTGCGACGACCGCCGAAACTCGTTTCAGCCGTTGGTCGTTCGAAAGCTCCAGGAGCATGAAGTCCTCGATCCTCTTCCGTGGGAGGAAGCCCCGCCGACTTTTGGGGGGTATAATGCGATTACGCCGAAGCCGGATGCGACCGTATTGCTTGACGCCGTTCGCTTGAATGTGCAATACCAGAGAGACAGCCGAAAGATGCAGGTTTCCGAGGGGGAAGCGATTCCGCTTCTCATCGTTGGCACGTTTGGCAAAGGAAAAACGGCGGCGTTGGCAACGGACGTCGCTCCGCACTGGGTCGGCGGATTCGTCGATTGGGGGGACCAAAGAATCACCCAAACCGTAGGAGACGGCTTCATCGAAGTCGGCAACCATTATGCCCGGTTTTTACGCAACCTTGTTCTTTTTTTAAGGGAATAGTATTACGCGTTTGGAATTCCCCGTTTCCCCCCGGTAGTATTTCCTGCCAAAATCGCTAAAATTTTATTGAATTCGTTGTTTTACGATCTCTACGGTTTAGCTGAACTAACATGCCGGAAATTTCTCGATTCTACGGAATTCGGTTACAGTGTATCACCGGGATATCGGAAAACATAACCTGCCGCATATCCATGCTGAATATCAGGAATTTGAGGCCGTCTATTCGATTCCCAATGGGCAATTGTTGACAGGCGAACTGCCTCGGCGGCAAAAAAATATGGTCGAAGAATGGATTGAGCAACATCGAAACGAATTGATACGGAACTGGCGGTTGGCCGTTGTCGGTGAAGGATTATTCCAAATTGATCCATTGGTTTAGACAGAGAAAAAAATGAGTGCACTACAACTGACTACTTTTTATGCGGACGACCTTGACGATGAAATTGTCAGTACCGGTATTCCTACGAGCCCAAAGATCGTCCGTGTGCGCCCCAATGAGGATTTTTCCCTGACGATTCTGTTCAAGACCGGTGAGGTCAAGCGGTTCGATGTGGCCCCTTACCTGAACTGTAGCGAATTTTTCCGTGAATTGGCGGACCCGGTGTATTTCCAGAAAGCCTTTCCCGACGGTGGTGCCGTCGAGTGGCCTCATGGTCAAAGTTTTTGTTCCGATACCCTTTATCCTTACGGAATTCCCGTTGTTGATCGATAATACCAACCCCTTAACCTGATAAATCCTCCATGGCCCAGATTGAAATCAACGGTCGTAAAGTCGACGCCGAACCGGGCGAAATGCTACTCACGACGCTTCGTCGCAACGGTATCAATGTACCGACGCTTTGCCATATTGCAGAACTCCTTCCGACCGGGGCGTGCCGGATGTGCGTCGTCGAAGTCGATGGACAACGCAATCTCGTTCCAAGCTGTGCGTTTCCCGTGTTCGACGGCATGAAAGTCAAAACCCATTCGGCCCGTGCCGTCGAAGCCCGAAAAACCATCGTCGAACTCCTGCTCGCCGATCATCCGGAAGACTGCTTCTACTGCGAACGCAACGGAAATTGTCAGCTTCAAGACCTGTCCGAACAACTCGGTGTCCGTAGCAAGCGGTATCTCGGCGAGAAAAACACCTATCCGCTTGACACTTCCGGCGAATCAATCGTTCGGGATTCTTCCAAGTGTATCAAGTGCGGCAAGTGCGTTCGGGTTTGCGAAGAAATCCAGGGCGTCGCCTGCATCGACTTTATCAATCGAGGTTCTCAAACAACCATCGGGACCGCTTTCAACGAAGGGATCAACGTTTCCAGTTGCGTCAACTGCGGTCAATGCGTTACCATCTGCCCGACCGGCGCACTGACCGGTAAATCGCATGTTTCCCGTGTGATGAAAGCACTGGAAGACCCGGAAATGCACGTCGTTGTTCAACACGCTCCGTCGGTCTCCATTTCCATCGGCGACGAGTTTGATATGCCGGTCGGGATCGATATGGTTGGTGTCATGCACGCGGCAATGCGGCGGCTTGGATTCCAGAGGGTCTTTGATACCAGCTTCAGTGCGGACCTGACGATCATGGAAGAAGGAAGCGAACTCGTCAACCGGGTCAAAAGCGGCGGCGTTCTTCCGTTGTTTACAAGTTGTTCGCCCGGCTGGATCAAGTTCGTCGAAACGTTTTATCCCGAATTCATTCCGAATCTTTCGAGTTGCAAAAGCCCGCAACAAATGCTTGGGGCCGTCATCAAAACGTTTTACGCCGAACGGGAAAAACTTGACCCGAAGAAAATATTCAGCGTCTCCGTCATGCCCTGTACGGCGAAGAAATTTGAGGCGAGCCGCAGTGAAATGGGACGGGATGGGTATCACGACGTCGACGCCGTCCTCACCACACGGGAACTGGCCCAGATGTTCCGGATGTTCGGCATGGACCTGCGGAACCTTGCCCCGGAACAGGCGGATACGCCGTTCGGAGTACGCACAACCGCCGGAAAAATTTTCGGTGCCAGCGGTGGTGTCATGGAAGCGGCGATTCGCTCCGCGTACTTCCTGCTTACCGGTAAGGAACTTCCGGGACTCGCCGTGGAAGCCGTTCGTGGTCTCGATGGTGTCAAGGAAGCTCGTCTGGATATCAACGGTTTGAAACTTGGCGTCGCGGTTGCCAACGGACTCGGCAATGCCAGGAAACTGCTCGAAAAGATCAAAAGCGGCGAGAGAACCGACCTGCATTTTATCGAAGTGATGACCTGTCCCGGCGGCTGCGTCGGCGGCGGCGGTCAACCGTATTCGACGGACCGCGACAAAATTCGCACGAGAATTCAATCGCTTTACACGATTGATTCCGGCGAGTCGCTTCGTGTTTCGCACAAAAATCCGGATGTCACGCAGCTTTACAAGGACTACCTCGGCGAACCCAACGGCCCCAAAGCCCATGAACTGCTGCACACGACGTATCACCAACGAGAACCGCTTACTTAAATCTTGACCGGGATTTTATTAAGATTTTCAAGACTGGCAAGATTAAAAATGATCTTGGTAATCTTGTGAATCTTAATATAATCGTGGTTCCGACACTCTCCACTCACCACTGTTTAACCATGCACAAAATATTATTTGTCGAAGACGACGCTGATTTTCGTGTTGAGTATGCCCAAAAACTCCGTGACGCCGGTTTTACGGTTGTCGAAGCGGAGGGTGAAACGCCTGCCGGGGAACTTTTGCGAAAGGACAAGTTCGACCTGGCCATCGTCGATCTCGTCATGGAAAACGCCGACGGCGGTTTCACGCTTTGTTATCACATTAAAAAAACGAACCCCGGAATGCCGACGATTTTAATTACGGCCATCAACAACGAAATGGAACTTCGTTTTTCGGTGGAATCGAAATCGGAGCAGTCCTGGATCAAGGCGGATGCGATGTTGAACAAACCGATGCGGTTCGAGCAGCTTCTGTCCGAGGTACGGCGTCTCCTCGGTTATGAAGAAACGCCGGCACACCATTAATCCTCATCCGTATCATGTCAAAATACATCAATCCTTACACGGACTTTGGTTTCAAAAAGCTCTTCGGTGAAGAAGCGAACAAGGATTTGTTGATCGACTTTCTGAACACGCTTTTACCGGAGAGACACCAGATCGAAACGCTGAAATTCCGGGGAGTGGAACAGCGTGATTCTATGGCGAGCGGGCATCGAACGGTGCTTGACCTTTATTGTGAAAATTCCGAAGGTAAACCGTTCATCGTCGAGATGCAAAAAGAGGATCAGGAATTATTCAAAGACTGTTCCCTCTATTACGCCACCCATCCGATTCAGGAACAGGGACGGAGGGAAAAGGAATGGGTACGGGAACAAAGGGAGAATGAATGGAATGTCGAACTTGATACCGTCTATTTCATCGGGATACTCGATTTTGTGTACGACAAGAACGATCCCAATCCGGTTTTGATCCGGGAAGTCTCGCTCAAGGATCAGCACGGCAAGGAGTTTTACGGAAAACTTCGGATGTTTTACATTCAAATGCCGGTGTTCGATCTGAAGGCCTCGCAACTGAAAACCCGTCGGGACAAATGGTTGTATTTTTTGAAATACCTGCCGAGTTTGGAGCATATTCCGGTCATCATGCAGGAAAAAGTGTTTCAAAAAGCGTTTCTCACGTCGGAGGTGGCGGCGATGGACAAAGAGGATCGTGATCGCTACGAATCGGAATTGGACCGCTACCAAATCTACCAAAGAACCCTCGAAACGGCGAAAAATGAGGGGGTTAGGAAAGGAATCGAAGTCGGAAAAGTGGAAGGCAAGGTTGATATTGCCCGTGAAATGAAAAAGGATGGTGTGAATCCGCAAACCATCGCCAAGTATACCGGTCTTTCGGTGGAAGAAGTTGAGCAATTAAACTGAGGTTTTCACCGGAATATACCGAAAATGGGATCAAGCTGTTACTTTTGCGGGATGGCGAAATTTCGTTCGAATCTTTTGCGCCCTTAGCAGTTCAGCCCACCAGACAACGCGGCCTTATTCCCTTATGACAAGGGTCCGATAAGGGAATAAGGGCGCAATAATGAGGGCGGTTCCATCCTACTAAGGGCGCAACATGCCGCCACAAAAACACCCCGTCAAAAAAACAATTTGTAGCCATTTTCAGTATAATCCGGTTACGGCACCACGCTTGGGATTCAAGCGTTATACCATTCCAACCCGTTTGCGGACGAACCACTCCAAAGCCAGGACCGAGCAGAGCAAAACCAGCATCGGCCAGGAATCGTAGAGCGTAAGTTTCGTTTCCCGTTTTTCCGTAAGAACCTCCGCCTTTTCGGCAAGTTCCTGAAGCAAGCCCGGCAACTTTTCCGGCAGAACGCTTTTTCCTCCGGTCAATCCGGCAAGATTCCCCAAAAGCGTCGGATCGGCAACGGGATTGTCCAACTCAAGATGTTGCTCGAATACGAGAAATCGGGCCGTTGCGTTCTTTGCTTGCGAACTCCCTTCCCTTGCGGAAGCCGTTACACGAATCGTGTAATCGCCCGGCTGGGTCGAATTTCGCACGGAACCGGTTGCGATACCGTTGTCGTTGACGATCAGGACCGGCTCTTCCTTACCGTCGGGCAAGCGAACAAGTGCTTCGACTTTGGGATTGGGCACGTCTTTTCCCTTGTCGTCGCGCAATTGGACCTTGAACCTGACCGTTTCGCCGACGGCAAACCGGGGTTTGTCTAATTCGATCCAGCAGTCGCCGAGCATCGACTCGTCCATTTTCGCAAGCCAAAGGATCACCTGACGCCAAAACCGTTTGTGTTCCTTTTCGTGATCGGCCCACCATCTCCAGGTGGTATCACCGGCAAACGCAAGCGTTCGGCCCGCCCCGCTAATCTGCTGCACCAAAAGCGGTTGGCGTTCCGGACCGTCCGGTCCTGCGATTAGCGGAATCGCGCCCTGTTTCGCAACGAGCCGGTTCGCTCCCTTGAGCGGCGGAAGCGAGTCCCAGGCGGCGCGGATTTCCCGTGCCGTCGAAGAGGGACCGATTCCCAGAAGGAACGGATTCTGGGAAACTCCCACGTCGGTCGGCTTGAGCGGAAGCGGAATCTCCCAGTGAATATCCTTGCGGTACTCTTCGCCGAGCGGTTGGAGTTCCTGAGCACGAACGACGACCGGCAACACGGCGGCAAGCGGCGTTCCGGCGTATCCTCCCGCCCCAAACGAATGGTATCCGCCGAGCATTACCAAACCGGAACCGCCGGTTACGCAATCGGCCAACGCTTTAAGCTCCTCGTCTTTCAGTGCGGCAGCAGGCAAATCGCCGATCATGTAAACCGTAAATACACCCGGCGTGAAAAATTCCTTGACCAATGAAGGCCGCTCGTCCGTCGCCTGCTTGAGAACATCGAGAGCCGTCTTGCCGACCGCTTCCCGGCTGGTTTTCGCATACACAAGAAATTGTTCGACCGGAAAACGGTGGTATTTCAAACGGATGTCTGCCGAAGAGTCAATGGATTTCCGAAGCACCAACTGTTCGTAGCGGCTGGAACCTTCCAGGTAAAGAACGTTCAAGCCTCCTTCCATAACCCGGACGAACGAACTCATTTCGTTGTTCGTTTTGACGACTTCTTTCGGTTGCGGCTCGGCGACGACCGAGACTTTTTTCAAACCGGTCGTTTGCGGGATGTACGTAAACCGGTAAGGGACCAGTTGTCCTTCCTCGGTCGCCGTGAGTTTTTTGGACGCGACGACCTCCATCTTGCCCGGCGAGGTCTCGAAAAGAAGTCGGACCGGGATTTCCTTGTTCAGAAACCCGTTGACCCGGATTTGGCCGCTTACGACCAGCTCGTTTTTGACGAAAATGTGCTCCGCCGCCAAAAGTTCCCGGACGGCAATATCGAGGTTGTCCGGCGTATCCGACTTGCCGAACGAGACCGTGTAGAGCGGGAAATTCGCGTCGCGGAACTTGACCGCTGCATCACGGGGCGTCAGATCACGGGGCGGACGGGTTCGCTGGGTTCCGTCGGAAAGGAGGATTGTCGCCAGGAGCCGTTTTCCGGCGGCCCGTTGAAACACTTCGTCGAGAGCGAAGCCAATTGCCGTTTCCTTCCCGGTCGGAGTCTCCGGCAAAGAAACGGCCCCGCGACTCATTTCGAGAGGGTGAAGCGACTGGTCGAAAAGGAACGGATGCAGATCGAACCGTTTTTGCAGTTGCTGGAGCGTTTTCTCGGAATCTTGCAGTGCTTGTTTGGCGTGCTCGAACCGGCTTTTTCCGCTGGATTCGTCCCGAACGGACATGCTTTCGGAGCAGTCGAGCAAAAGGTAAAGTGACGCCGGAAGTTTAAACGTTTCCGTGTAAACGAGGGCCGGGCGGAACATCAAGAGAGCAAGCAGCAACAGCGAGACGAAACGCAGACCAAGAATCCATTTTTTCCCGCGGGAGGTCAACCGATCTTTGCTTGGAGCAAGCCGTAAAACGACTAGCCCCAACAGCAGGAGGATCAGGAGCACGGTGAACGAACTCCCCAAAATCGGTGAAAAAGCGAGTTGGTTCAAAACAGCGACGAAGTGAGGGAGAGAGGAACAAAGTCGAAGGATAATGCATTATACACGATGTTTTAGAGGTGCCAACGAGCCGGCACTACAGGTCCCGGCTCTATAAAAAAATCCCGGGGCGGTAAAAGTGTCATGCCGCAAAATTTGTCGAGGATTTACCAATCGCGTTCACTGCTTTTTCTTCAAAATAAAATCCCTGTCGGCGGGCTTTCGCATGATCCAGCGGAGCAGCGGGAGCCAAAAGGTTTTCGCTGAATAGATGAATCGAGATTTCCAACCGGAATGGAAAACCTGAAATGTCGAATGATTTTGATGTCCCGTTCCGAATTTTTTCTTGTGGTCATAACTTGCTCCACAAAAATCAAAAATTTTGCCTCCTTCCTGCAAGAGACGTTCCAACTGATAATGTAGCAATACAATGCCTGGTGCGTATTTCTTATATTTTTCATCGTAATCCCGAATACAACCATAATACGTACCTTTTTTACTCAGCATATACACACCGCCAATGGGTACGGCATCTAAAAAAATGATGGCAATTTTTACTTCGTTCCTCTTTGCCAAAATTGGTGTTATCTCTTGATAATACTGCTGATAGTGCGGATTTTTGTCACTTCCTTTCCAACTGTTACAACGAACAATTTCCAAATGTTTCAAGCCCTCTTCCATTTCGTCCGGCTTTTCAAAGAATCGGACCAAACGGAATGAGCCTGCTTCATTAAAAATCTTGACATGTTTGCGAATATCCTTACGGGCTCCTTTATTTAAGGAGCTAAGGTAATCTTCAAATGAACTGGTCAGTTCAATGAATATGGCAACAGAACCGGTATTTTGGATCAGTGCATACCCGGGGCGGTGTTCCGCTTCCAAAACGAATCGGTGAAAAGAACTTGAGGCAAGAACAGCGGAAAATTCCAGCATATCCCAGAACGAGCGATGTTCAAATAGATGATCCCAAGCGGCTCGAAACACGGCCTCCTGGTCTTGAGCAGGGTCCGTGAACATCGTATTTCGCGGTGTCATTCCGGTGTTGCAGAAACAGAGGAGTCGGTACGTTATTCCCGACGATTTTCGCAAACCGCGGACCAATGGCAAAATACCGATGAGTCTCTCCTTTTCGCTTATGGCAACAACGAACAATTCTTGCCCGGAAGGTTTGCCGAAGTGAATCCAGGAATGATAAAACCAGTCCCAAGAATAAAACGGCATGTCCGTTTCGGGCCGGGCAATCACGAGACGATCCCAATCCTCTTTGAGGGCAATAAGCTCTTCGTCCATTGTGACAAAACGTGTTTGTATCATAAATCAATGTGCAATGTTATTCAGATATCCAAAAAAATCTGCCAGGCTTTGATGTTTTCGTTTTTTCGTTCTGATTGACTGTTCGTTTGAGAGAAACGGTAGAAAATACATTTTTTCATTCTCAGTATTCTCGAAGGAAACAGAGAATTTACCAATACCCGAGCCAATTGAAAAAACTTCCAATGTCAAAGCAACAAACTGAGTTGAGAAAATTTACAAAAGACTCTGTTCATAATGCACTATGTTTTTATTCCGGCAAAAGCGGTTTCAAGTTTCCAGAGGAACGCATCAATCGACATTTCACCAATAGACACTCTTGGCAAATGAAACGGCGGGGTTTCACGTTTGACACCTCCCCATTCCGTAAGGACAATTGTTTCGTATCCCAAAACGAGTACCTGTTTGTCCGACTCCGGATTGTGTTGTGGGTTTAAGTAAGGGTGTGGGTAGGAAAAATGTTTCGGTGTTTGTTTCAACTTTTCTGCGAGCAGTCGGTGTGATTCGACGATTTCGATTTGTCGGTCCTCTGTGGAAATATATCCGACGTTGGGATGAGAATACGTATGATTTCCGATGTTGTGTCCTCGTTGAATCAATTCACGAGCCATTTCCCAAGTCATCATTCGAGGGGCAATCGCGTCATTGTACCTGAACGAGAAATGATTTTCAAGCCATTCGATCCGTTCATTTTGTTGTTTCCATGAAAAAGCGGCGCATTGCTCATTGTGAAACATAAACGCTTCCTGATGTTCTCGTGGTGAATCAAGTTGCCAGTCTCTTTTTGCCCAGGGATCACGTAAAACAATCCCTTTGTTTTTCGCCTGCTCAAATAAATAAAGGGTTTTACAGAACCAGGGAAGTGTTTGGTTTTCCACACACCCTGCGGTGAGGTAAAATGTTCCGCGAATCCCGAACTCCTCCATGATGGGTGCGGCCAAATGATAATTGTCGGCAAATCCGTCATCAAAAGTTATCGCAACGGAACGCGAGGGAATCCTTTTGTTGCCGCTTACCCAATCCGCAATCTCGTCAAGTGTTACAGGGTGAAATCGCTCTTTGAGCAAGTGCATATATTGCCGGAAAGTCCCGGCGGTTGCCGTAATTCCCGGCCCAATATAACTTCGTTGTCCTTCCCTGTCGTTTGAAACGGAGTGAAAATAAAGTATCACCGCCGTTTGGGGCATAAAACACTGTTTGAAACGAAGCAAGCCGGACTTTATAATCGTTTTTTTGACGATCCTTTTTATTGACATTGTTTTATCTACGATTGATTTGCGTTAAAAAATTTTGAAATTTTCAGAAGGCGTCCGTATCCACTTTGTAAGACGCCGCGTATGAGGGATTTATCTTCCGGAGTTAGTATTCCCGACACCCATACTCCTCCCACCCAAAGCAACAGAATCATGGATTTCCCAAGGAGAGGAAGGTATTGAAATCTTCCAAGTATCTCCGGAATTCTTTCCCATTTTGACATTTCACCCATTTGTTCCGGTGTCAGGGTGTTCTGAAGAACGCCATCCCCACATTGAAGGCTTAGGAAATAACAAGCCGCACTTAATAAAAACAGCCGCAGGTAATTGAAATACTGGTAGTCGACCCGAAATATTCTTTGAGTAACGCCGAGTCTGATGAGACAGGAAACAATAGAAGAGCACATCAATGCGCATGCAGCACCGAGAACATTCCAACGGGGAACCAGCAAAAACATGAACACCAATATAATGGGCAGCATGGTGGCAGTTACCCACGGCTTATACCTTGTCGTTCTTGTGATATAGTACGTATTTTCCATTTGCAGATAAAAATTGACAAACCAACCTGAAATGGCCAATGGAAGTACCAAAGGAACCGCTTTCAAATAAGAAGTATCACAGATCGCCGTGATCAAATCTTTGGCAAAGACACACAACACAAGAGTACCAAAAGAAAAGACGAGGTTCATTTTCACGGCAAAGTCTCCGAACACTTTTGAGGCGTTCGGTTGCTTGAAAACCCCGTACATTTTTGCCGTCCAGACTTGTTGAATCGCTGCTGCGCCAAACAATGGGACTATACGTGTCAGACGGGACGCCAAAGAATAGAAACCAATAGCTTCCAGAGCGGCGGCGTTTGTCGCATAAGTGTTGTATTTAATAATAAAAAAGCGATCCGCATTGCCGTAAACCCATCCCATCAGACCCGCAGGAATCAACGGCCAACAAAAAGCCCAGACTTTCCCGATTTTGGAGAAATCCGGATGAATCGAACCGATGGCAAGTTCACGGGACATCAACAGAATGGAAAATACGACGGAAACGATACATTGTGAGAGAAAGACGCCCCAAATTCCCCACTCAAGCCAGGCAACGAAGTAGACGCACAAACTGACACGAATGACCAACATGGCCATGTTCGTCAGGACAAAACGTAACGATTCCAATCGTGCCTGCATCAACGCCAGTGGAACTGTAGTCAATGAACCCAAAAGGGCGGTGACTAATCCAAACACCAACAATTTCGGATTGTCTGCTCCGAGGAACGCATTCAATGGAACGGCTAAAACAAACGTGGAGAGGATCGCAACCAACACCATCACCCAGAGAAAAAGTGAAAGTGTGACTGCGACTTTGCGCCGTTCTTCTTCTGAATTCGCCTGTCGATAAAATGTGAGTGCCGCAAGACGTATTCCGTTGACGACGAAAAGGGTATTGATGAGGTACGCGGTACGATCAATAATTTCAGTGATACCATAATCACCGGGTGTCAGGTAATTCGTGTAAAGCGGTAACAAGACCACCGGAGCGAATTGATTTAACAGTTCGCCGAACCCGTAAATGAAGGTATGGGTGAGAAACTGCTTTTTATTGGATGTCGACGGCGAATCCATGAAAAAAAGGTGGTAGTGTGAAAAAAAACTATAAACTTTGAATTGCCTCTTCGACGATTTTCAGTTCGTCAATCGTGTTGATGCCAAGGCTTTCAATCGGCTTGAGAACCGGGAGGGCGAGTACCTTTTTCCCTTGCTTTTTCAGAACCAATGGAGTGTCGGTAATGTAATACTCTCCCTGCGAATTGTCGGTTTTCAAATGCGTCAAAGCGTCAAGCAGATCGGGAGCGTGAAACACATAATAACTCATGTTGACTTCCGTGATCTTTTTCTGTTCTTCCGTCGCGTCTTTTTCCTCGACGATTCCGGTGAATTCGCCGCTTGCGTCCCGGACGATGCGGCCAAGACCGGAGGGATCGTCTTTATGAGCGGTTCCGAGAATGCACGCCGGAGGATTCGACTTCGTGTACGACTCGAACAATTTTCGGATCGAATCCACCTGGATCATCGGGCAGTCGCCAGCGACCACCATCACCGGCCCTGTGTGCGATTGCAATTGCTCCCGGCACATCATCACGGCGTGTCCGGTTCCGAGCTGTTCGGTCTGCTCGGCGTATTCGAGATTTTTTCGATGGGGCAACGTTGAGCGAACGAGATCGCTTCGATAACCGACCACAGCGATAATACGGTCGATCCCGGCCTGTTCCAAAGCGTCAAGCACAAACTCAATCATAGGCCGCCCACAAACGGGAAAAAGCACTTTCGGAAGTTCCGATTTCATCCGGGTCCCTTTCCCGGCGGCCATAACAATCGCGATTTTTTGCATAGAAATAAAATAAAAAATAAAAAATAACGGCCGGGAACGGAGCGTCGCGCAGTGACCGGATCACTGCCGGGTGATCCGGTCGCTTCATTTCGTTACGCTCCCGGCTGCCATTCACAAAATTAAATTTGGCGGGGCAGTAGTTCCGGTTGACATTTTTGTCGGCGGAACCCCAGTTTTTCGAGGGCTTGAAACACTTCTTCGAGTGTTTTTTCACCAAAATTGGAGATTCCCAGCAGGTCTTCCCGGG
>Ga0209628_10001191_pt1 | contig 16519 bp, 16 predicted proteins | sample TergutCu122P4_FD_187285 | JGI IMG/M metagenome (GOLD analysis project Ga0209628, IMG submission 187285) | Cubitermes ugandensis P4 segment gut microbial communities from Kakamega Forest, Kenya - Cu122 P4 (SPAdes) (version 2) | ecosystem: Host-associated > Arthropoda: Insects > Digestive system...
GGCTACGCTGCGCTTACCTACGGTTATGAAAATCAAGTCATTTCATGACAGATGCAATTAACAACGCAATTTTTAACTATAACCAATGGATTTTATAATACATTGATTATGAATTAAATAAAATTTGTGTTAATTTGCGATTTTTGTGTCATTTGCGTTCTAAATCATTTTGAAACTGCTCTTGAATTTGAGATGTTGCTTGCAACATACCTTCAAGTCCCCCTTGTTGGTCGCTGAGCGTAGTCGAAGTGGGGGGATTTAGGGGGCTTTCTTCCTCTTCTTCTTCCGGTTCTTCCTCAATCACAGGCTTTTGCGGTCCCTGTTTGCGGAACAGCAACGCACATAAAAGTCCGCTTAGTGCTCCCGCCAAATGACCTTCCCACGAAATGGTGGGGTCTATCACTTGAGCGGTGGGAAACATTGCCCACACAATACTGCCATATAAAAAAACCACAATAAGCGAAACCGCCATAAGCGGAATATAGCGGCGCAAAATACCGCTAAAAAACAGGAAAAATGCCAACGAATACGTCAATCCGCTTGCGCCGATATGCCACGCATTGCGCCCTATGAGCCACGTAAAAATGCCCGACAACAGCCACAATAAAGGAAAAACCCGATAGCCCAAATCGCGGTAAAAATACACCAAACACCAGCCCAACACCACAAACGGCACACTATTGGAAAACAAGTGCATAGCGCCGGAATGTAAAAACGGCGAAAGCACAATTCCCCGCAAACCTTCTACCGAACGAGGCAACACGCCGTAGCGACTAAAATCGAAATTAAAACTATGCTCCACAGCAAACACAAACCACAAAATTGCCACAAAAAACAGTGGAAACATCAGCGCGTAGAGTATTCGCTTTTTTTCGATAGTGTTAGAATCCATAGTAAGCCCCTCCCGACCTCCCCAAAGGGGAGGAGTAAAGCCCTTTTGTAGAGCTGTGGTTTTAAATTAATACGTTATTCCATTTTTCAATTTCTTTCAATCGCTTTAGTAAGCCCCTCCTTTGGAGGGGTTGGGGAGGCTTATTTCCCCCCTTCTCCCACAAAGCCATCGGATTTGTTTTTAAACAGAATATTGAACGACGTCAAACTACCATAGGAACGGGTAATATACTGTTGGAGTACGATTTTTTCTTCGTCGCTTATGGAGCTTGTATTTATTTTTTGTTCCATCACACGCAAGCGGTCGCGAATCATGATAATTTTATTGAAAAACGTTGAAATCGGCATTTCGTAGGCTTTCAATTCGGGGTTTGCCGGTTTTAAAATCAACATTCCGCCACTCCATTTTTCGCTGATTGGCACAGTTTCTTGAATATCTGAAAATTTGCGCAATATTTTTGTCAACGTCAATTCAATTGTTTCAAAACTTATCAAATCGTCTGCCGGTTCCAAGAGGTCTATAATTTCCAAACCTTCGTAACTTTTGGTAATTTCACGATTACCATAATCAATAAATGTAATAATGTAAGAGTTTGATTTTACTTGTGTTACCACTCCTGCTCCGTATTCTTTGTGCCGAATTCGCGAGCCTATGCCTAAATTTGCTTGTTCCATAATTGAAAGTTTTATAGTTTTACAGAACAAATATACACAAAAAATCCTCACAATTGCTTATGATGAAAAAAAAGAGATAGTCTCCTTGATTTAATTTGTCTTTGGGAGATTTTAGGGGTACGGTCTTATTTGATAATTTTTCAAATAAATAAACAAAAACGAGAGTAAAGAAAACATACAAAGTAACAAATGTATGGGAATGAGAAAAAAAGCAATTAATTTATTGCATTGATATATGTCCGCTAAATAATTTAATTCCACGCTAAAAAGTTTCATATATGCTTTATTCCTTGTTTTTTTGCTATCAATAAATAAAAATCTCCAATAGATAGTAAGAATTTTATGAACAAATTTATTTTTTGGTTTGTATGATAACACAAAATCCAATGAACGCCATTTTGAGATTAATTCGGGAATTTTTATTGTTTTGGCATCATATTGTTGCATTAATTTAAAACTTACTGCAGTAACAATCCGTTCAAAATGAAATTCTTTTGCTATCGTTGTTAGCTCTGCAATTTCTGCATTTGAAAAATTATTTTGAATAAGATATAAATCGTGCAGCCATTTTTCGTTTGAAAAAAAATGAAAACAATAATGTTGTGCTAAATAAATCCATTCATCAATAGGATTTAAAAATGATATTTTTATATTGTTGTGTGTTCTTGTTTGCAGTCGAGATATTGCAAAATCCGTAAAATTATCGGCGGAAAGGCTAAAATTTTTCTTGTTTATCAAGTTTGTATGAATATCCAAATCGCAAAAATGACAGTTTGAATTGACCATATCAAATTTATGTTTTGCGCTTAACCGGACATTCACTTTTTCGTGATTTTTTCTAAAACGATACCCAATACTTTTGAGCTTCTCAACAAGATTTGGAACATTTTTTTCTTCGACAAAAAAATCAATATCTGCACTATTGCGAGCATAATTGTCTTTATAAATACTAAAAAGCAATGATATTCCTTTCAGTGGGACAATAGGATATTCATTGCCACACAACTCAACTATTTTGTAGAATTGACTGACAAGTATAGTGTTTCTTACAAATTCTATTTCGGTTGCTTCGTTCTGATACATTCTATTTTTCCATTAATGATTTCGTAGAGATTTTCAGCCTCTTGCAACAACAGTTGGTCGTGGCTTACACAAATAACCAATTTTTCTTTAGCAACTTTTTTTATACAGTCGATTATTTTTTCTGCATTCTCGCGGTCTAAATTGCTTGTTGCTTCATCGAAAAATATAAGCTCCGCCTGTTTTACAAGCACTCTGATTAAAGCAATTCTTTGTTTTTCGCCGGTGGAAAGTTGCCGTTCTTTTTTTCCGATTTTTACAGTATATAATTCTTTTTCCGATTTTGCCAAATGCGATAAATCAAAATCGTTCATTAGTTTAAGAACATATTGTATATCGGGCGTTCTGTCAAAAAATATGTTTTCGGCAAGCGTTCCTTCAAAAATAAAAGGCTCTTGCTCCACCAAGCCTGTTTTCGACAAAAGACTTTCTTCATTGAATGAATCAATATTTTTATCGTTAAAAAGAATTGTTCCGGTATTTGGCAATCGCAATCTCATACAAAGCGTAATCAGTGTTGTTTTTCCCATTCCGCTACGTCCTTTTACTACATTTAATTTTTCTTGTTTAAATGTAATATTGGCATTTTCGAAAATCGGTTGTTTGGAATTGGTGTATGAAAAATTAATATTTTGCAATGAAAGCGTTTGAATTTCTTCATTGAATTGATTGGTATTTAAGTTTTGTTCAACAGGATATTCTAAAATATCAATGATGCGTTTCGCTGCACTTTCCGTTCCTGCCAACTGCATATATCCGCTAATTATTTTCAAAATTTCTCCTCTAATAAACAGAATAGCAGCGGGAAAAAGTATCAGTGCGCTAATGTTAAAATCTGTTCCTGTAATTTTGCTGTGCGTGGCAATAATAATAAACAAAATGGTAACAGAAATTGTCAAAATTTCAATAATTACTGATTGTACAGTGCTTATTTTAGTCATCTCTTTACTCAATCCACATAATTCTTTTGAAACGCAGATTAAGTTTTTTTCAATAAATCGAATTGCATTGGAAGCCAAGAATATTCTGTAGCCGCTCAACCATTCGGAAAAATAATTGTGTAAATCGCCTATGCGGTCAAAACTTTTTTCGTTTAATTCCTTGATTTTTTTTCTAAATAATAACACACCTGCTACTACCGTTGCAATTAAAATTATCCCGATGATTGTGAGTTTGGCAGAAACAAAAAACAATACAATAACAAATGCCAAAACTGTAATAGGAGCTTTTATAAATGAGTGATAAACCATTGGGATTAGACTTGTTATCATTCCCGATTCGATGCTCATTGTCATAATAATTCGATTGTCGATACAGTCGGAAATATACGGATACGGTAAATTGGAGATTTTTTTAACACAATTGATTTCAATATTTCGCTTTACATTCGGCATAGCATATCCCATAATAAGTCCCGAAACGGTTTTTATGAGCATACCTGCAATTATTAATCCGAAGAAAATAGTTAAATTGGTTGTATTCAGTAAATTATTAAAATCAAGTTGATGATTGTCTATATAATTTTTGAAAAACCAAGCGACCAAAGCAGGCAACACTCCCACAGCGATGTTCAAAATGCTTGCAAATATAATTTTGCCGTGTTGCCCATTTGCCATTTTCCAAACAAATTTTAGGGTGTTAATTTCTCGTTTTATATCTTCTCGTTTTATCATTTATTTGCTTCGTTTAAAAGTTAAGGTTTTATTTTGAAATCTTGGAATTAAACAACTTTTACAAAGTGGCGTTTTATTCCACTGGCGCAATAAAAAATATTTTCTAAATTGCTTTGCCTGTTTATTGTTATAAATTTCACTGTACTTATTTTTGAGCATATTTCCGATTATCATTTTTCCGGAATAATCGAAACTGCACATCGAAACATCGCCATTCCAAAAAACAGATAAAATTCCGTGTATGTACAAACAGGATTTCCTGTTTTTTTCCATACGATGTAAATTACCGGTGTAAAAATAATCGGGCCAAGGGAATTTTGAAACAAAAGATATTGCTTTCAGTTGTTTGAACTGGGAAAAAAGATTGTTGGATATTGCTTGATAATCGCTTTCGTTATCGTCAATTATATTTATATCGTATTTTCTTTTGTTTTCGGCAAAAACAGCATCAATTTCCTGCAAAAATTCAATCGCTTTTTCGTATTTTGCCGGTTGCCGTATCTGTTCATACCATTTTTTACTTGAAATATCCATCGAAAAAGAAAAAAGGACTTTTTTGTACGTAAGTATTTTTTTTAGCAACTGCATATCAATATTATATCCATTTGAAAATATGGTTGCAATAACACCCTTTAAAGGTTCGATTTGACCGACAAAAAAGTCCAAATCTTTATTTAGCATTGGTTCCCCGTGTAAGTAGAGGGAAATTTCTTTAATCGGCAAATCAATATTATTTAGGATTTTAGTAAACATTTCCTTACTCATAAATCCTTTTTCTCTGCCTTCGTTGCTATTCCCTTGCGGACAACAACTGCACTTCAAATTACAAATATTGGTTGGTTCTATAATAATTACTTGTGGTACATCTTTGCAATAACCCTGACGAATTATTCCGTCATTTATCATAGGTCTGACTTGGCGAAAGAAACCGCGTATTTTTCCTGCTATTTTCTTTAATCTCATTTTCATAATGCCAATTTATAAGATAAAACCTTCAGCATTCTCAAAACCTTTATTCAATGAGGGGAAATGTTGCTGTGCAAATATTCTTGTTCTTTTTTTGTGCAACCACAAAAGATTGCAGCAATACTTAAAAATAATAGAATCTGTTTCATTTTGTTATATATTTAAAATTTCTGAATTAAAATATTTCTTGTCGCCAAAAAGTAAATTATAACAGGGTAAGGTTACTGCCTGTTCGCAAATATCCAACCAAAGTTGCGGATTGTATTGCATCTTAATATTGTTCCCCGAATGTATCAGCAAAGTGTAGACATCTACTTGAGAAAGCGGATTTAATGTAGATTTTTCACTTAAATAATTTTGCTGCAATTCAAAAATTGCTCCTAATTTTCGGCGATATGAATAGCTAAAATTATACTCTTTGATAACATCAACAACGTTTTTTTCGAGATTTTGCGTTTCTGTTTCATTCACAATTTTCGCATTACACAAAAAGGAATCTACAACGATTTCGCCGTTTTCATCGCGGGAAATAAAAGCCAAGTCGTCGCCCATATAATCGAAACCTGCTTTTCCCAAAAGAGTACTGATTGTCGTTTTCCCATATCCCGACTTTCCTAAAAACAGATATGCCAAACCATTTTTGGCTGCACAAGCGCTATGAATGGTATATTTACCATACATAGACAAAATATTGTGTATCAATAAGAAAATATAAATATTTAACTTTGGTCTATGACGAAATTTTCTAAATAATTTTTTCTTTTCTGCAAGATAACATACAGACAAATTCTTTTCGGGAATATGATGTATCAAAATATCTTTGCCTACGGCAATAAAATTTTCATGTGCGACTTTGGAATTATACCATACTGCAGTAATGCCGTATTCGGTATTGCCAACCCCTTCCCACTCCGGCACAACGTTCTTAGGCAAGCAAAATCGCTCGCTTGAAAAAATTACATTATGAACAATTTTGCCTTTTTCGTAAGGCATATCATTTGTGCTTTTGTGATACAAAAACAACCCTTCCAAACAATCTATGTCCGATTGATGGGCGGTTTGAAATCTAATTGTAATGCCTGCAATTACAATTTCAAAATAATCTTTGTGATTTTTAGTAGCGATATTTACTGTTTTTGTCATTTATTCTACCTCTTTTTCTTTATTTAGTCGTTGTTTTTTATAGAAATATCTTACAAGAAATATTATACAAAGCAAATAACCAAAGCACGTTACATATAAAGCGTATCTTGTTAGTGTCGGGTCGTATTTCAAATAAACTGTGTGTTTCCCTTTCGGAAGATTGATTGAAAGCATAGATGAATTTACCTTATTTATCAGTGCTGTTTGATTGTCGATAGTCGCACGCCAATCTTTGTGATAGTTTTGACAAAGCACCAATGCTCTTTCTGTCTCAACATCGCTTTTCAAGATAATGGTATTTGGTTTAAAAATTTTCAAAACAATCGTGTCATCTTGATGAGAAACAAATCTTGCAGTATTATTTTTGTTTGTTGTGTATGCTGTATGAGTATTCAATAATTTAGGCACAGTATCGTACACGATGCTGTCGGGCAAGAATACGATTGGAATTTCCATTCTTGTTGATGTTCTAACGTAAGGGTCGAGCATTTCGGCTTGAGAGTTAAGCATAAAAGGGGTATATGACCACCATTCGACCTGTTTTTCAAAACAACCAATATTGCCCCAAAAAATATACTCATGCATCGATGGTTCTATAACCGGTTGCAGTTCAGTGAGCGTTGTAAGCCGTGCAGGTATAGGATAATCTTTTGGGCATTTTTCTAATGCTTTCTCTATTTTAACGTTGGTGGTTTGCCTGTTATAATATGACCACCGTCCGAAAAACGCCGTATTAAAGGTCATACTCAACAAGACGATAAATAATACTATTGAAAGGTATTTTTCGTTTTTAAAATATGAAAATATTTTTTCGATTCCCGAAATTGCGACCAAAAGTATGCCGATTATGAAATATAAGCGGAACATTGAGGGAATCCGAATTATATCAAATAAAGGGATATAATCGAAGCCTAATCTGTGTAAAGGCAAGTGTTTACCCAAAGCCATTAACAGGCAGAAAATACCGAAACCGAAGAAAACCCAAATGAGTTTTGACCGTTTTTTTACTGCTATTCCCACAAAAAAACAGATTGCAGTGAAAGTTCCTATGTACACGTTGCCCATAGCAAAATCAACATTAACCCAATGTAAATTACTGAAATAGAAGTGAGGGTGAATTAACGACACCATTCCCCGAAACGACATATAATAATCAACTTCATAATAATTTACTCCTATGCCTCTTGTACAAATCTTAAACGCCTCTATATACGAAATCAATGCAGGAGCCGAAAGTGCAATAAGGCAAGAAAGCGATATTGTACCGAAAATAAATATGTTACGTATGGTTTTATATTGCTTGTATTTGATATGTCTTATTATAAAATATATAAATAGCAGTAAAAAAAGATAACTGCTGATAATTATAAAACCGCTGTACGAACCGGTGAAAAATAAAGAACCGACACACGCAAGGACAATAGCATTTTTCAGACAGGGCTTTTCGCAAAAGTTGATAAAAAACCGGAGACACCACGGTAACCACGCAGCCGCTATAATCCAAGTGATATGCTGTGCGTTGCCAACAAAAAAACCGCTCAGCATATATGAAACCCCTACAAGAAAAGCAACTTTTGGTATTTTTGTAAAACGAAGAGAAAAATAATAAAACCCAAGTCCGCCTATGAAAGCGTGTGCAATCAATTCAATGCCCCAACAAAATGGAGAATAAGAACCAAATATATAGAAAAGCCATAATGGCGGATATAAAACATTCGATTGCGGGTCGCAATGAAAAGGAAGCCCCATTGATTGATAAGGATTCCAGAATGGGAAAATGTCGTTATGTAAGGAATTGATGATAAAATGACGCTGTGGAAAATATTGTGTCATAAAATCTAAGATAGGAGCGTATAAGAGTGATGGAAAATACCCTAAAAATGCTACTATAAATATCAGCAACGGATATTTACAGGTTGATAAAAATTGCTTTGATATGGATAAATTAATATGCATCTTAATCTACATTTTCTTTCTTTTCAATAATATATTCGGGTCTATCTTTAATTTCATCAAATAAAATACCGATATATTGACCTAAAACACCAACAGTCAATAATTGTACTCCTCCGAAAAATACAATTAGAATTATTAACGAACTCCAACCTAACGTGGCATTAGTAAATCCGAATATTTTACCTGCAACAGTCCAAATACCATAAAAAATTCCAACCAACACAGCAAGTAATCCTAAATTTGTAGCTAATTTAAGAGGCTTTTTTGAAAAATACAGCATTGCCGTTGTTGCAAATTTCAACATTTTCTTTAGTGGATATTTGGTTTCGCCCGCAAAACGAGCCTCCCTTTTATATTTGAACGGCACTTGCTTAAAACCTACCCAACTAATAATACCTCTGATATATTTTCCTTTCTCTTTAAATTTACAAAATTCGTCCATTACTGCTCTGTCTATTAGGCGAAAATCTCCTGTATCCAAAGGGATATTTGTTTCCGATAAATAATTCAATGAACGATAAAATATTCGTGCAGTAATTTTCTTAAAAAAACCTTCCCCTTTGCGTTTTTCTCGCACACAATACACCACATTTGCCTGTTCTTCTTCGTATTTGTGCAGTATATCGGGGAACAATTCGGGCGGGTCTTGCAAATCGGCATCAATAATGATAGCAATATCACTCGTGCAAAAATGAATACCTGCCGTAACAGCGGGTTGATGTCCGAAATTTCTTGAAAAATGAATCGTCTTGACTTTTTTGTCTTTTGTCGCAATTTCACTTAATAAATTGCCGGTGTTGTCAGTACTGCCATCATTAATAAAAATTATTTCCGAATGGTAGTTTTTTATGCTTTTCAACGCATTCGCAATTCTTTGATATGACGGTACAATCACATCTTCTTCATTATAACACGGCACAATAATACTCAAGGTTTTCATATTAATTTACCGGTTTTATAAGACATATTATTCGTGTTTTTATAACACAAAACAACCCTTTTCAAACAATCAATATCTGATTGATAGTTTGTTTGAAACCTAATTGTAATTTCCATAATTACAATTTCAAAATGATTCAATATCATCAATAACGATAATACAAAGAAACGTAATACAGCTTATAATACAATGAAGTGTAATAATAATACAACTTGTAATACAATGAAGTAGAGTACAAATTATAATACAACGAGGTGTAATACAAATTGTAATATCCATAACTGCCCTGCACGGTATTCATTGCATCGTGCTTTTTTGTTTCGGGTTTTTCGTACCTGCGTTCCAATACGGTTACATTTTCGCTCATAACGTTAAAATTTTAGGGGTTTATTCTTTATTTATTAACTTTTCGGATAACCAATAGTTGATTATTTCTTTAATATCTCGCGGTATAGAGTCGCTGTTTTCGGGAAATTCTGCCCGTAGCAATTGTACTAATTCTTCCTCTGTTTTGGCTTGGTCGAGCCACTGCCAAACGAGACTCGACGTATAGTTAAACGTGTAGTAATTCCCATTACCGGTATTGACGGCTACTACATTGTCTTTTAATAATTTCCAACTGATGTTGGAGTTAATTTTGTGAACAGATTTATCCATAATATTTAAATATTTTTAACGTTAAGTAGCATTTTAGCCAAACAACCGCCATGGCAAGTGCTCGGTTGCATTAAATTACATTTAAAACAATTTTCTGTTCTGCCCAAACGGCGAAGCGGCGCCCATTTTTTTTCAAAATGATTTTTCGCATCCATATATGTTTCAAAATGAGAAAAATGTACCGCTTCTTTTGTTGCCAACGGCAAGCAATAAATACATTTTCCATCGGGCGTAATGTCTAATCGCGAACAACAACCTGAATCGAAACGATTGCCGGTGTCCCAAAGTATTCCCAACTGTTCATCAGTAAAAACACAGGTTGGTACGCCGCACTCAAATTCTATTTTAATGTCGTATTTTTCACACTCTTTTGCCAATTCAACCACTTTTTGAGCCACAATATCGTACTCGTTATCGTCAAGATAATAGTTAGAACCGGTAACTGTTGGCAATACAAAGCCAACTTTTATTCCCCTGTTCAAATTATATTCTTTAATCAAATTTATTGCCCAATCGTTATTTTCGGCGTTGGGCATAATATTAAAGGTAATATTGGCTCTCGGTCCGAGCAATTTCAGCGCTTTTGTTATTCTCTCTTTTTGTGCCTCGTTCCAAGTTTCGGGCGGATTGATATTTACCACCCAGGTAATGGGCAGAATATTCAGTTTTTCGGCATAATCCAATGTTTGTTTTGTTGCCAAATTGGAAAATATGGTAATCCTAAAATCTCGTGCGAGCAAATGTTCTATCATCCATTCAAATTCAGGATTTAACGTTGGTTCACCACCCATCAAATGAATTTCTTTATGTTCCGGCGTTTTTTGAACCCAAGAAATAATCTCGCTGAAAGTTTCTTTGGACATATCCAATTTTGGTACTTTCGGCGACATAAAGTCCATTCCGAAACAATATGAACATTTATAATTGCAATAATTTGTCAGCATTAAATTTGGCATACTCAAATAGATTTAAAACTTTTACAACCACCTTCACATACTCTGCGTTTGAAATATTTACAATCACGACATTCTTCAAAAATGCCGATTGTGTTAAAATATTCTCTCATTTTCGTATTGAATTTATTAATTAACTCGTCTATATTTTTTGCTTCCAATATATTTTCTCTATGTAATTGAAACAGTGGGAAACAGTTCCACGCATTTAATTTTGGTCCAATATCTATTGCTGCTCCACAAGCAAAGGAAAAATTCACGCCGCAACGTTGCAATGTTCCTACTTGTGTTGGCGTGAACATACAAGCAACAAAACCGCAATCCATTCCCAACAAAACGCTTCGGTCATAAGCCTGTTCTGCAAACCTTACAACAAAATCGGCTAATTGTTTGTATTGTTCTTTTGCAACATATTGATTTCCACCTTTATAAATAGGCAAAGCGACACCTACACGTATTGAACGGGTAAGCAGTTTGAATTGGTCTATTATATCAAAAAGAAATGTTGTATCGGCTTCCAAGTCTAATATTGTGTAAGATAATGAAGATACAGCATTGAATTTTGAGAAAAATTGAACTAAATTATAAAATTTTTCATCGCTGTAAGTATCTCTTGTGCCAATATTTACGACAAAACTTATGGGAACTTTTGATAAGTCGATATTCCTTATACTTTCAGGAACAGGATTTGTTGCACTTGTGAAAATTTTAGGAACAATATTGTTTTGCCACAGCAACTCTAATAATTCTCCCAAATGCGGATACAAAAACGGCTCGCCGCCAAGTATTCCAAATTCTGGAAATTGATTTGGAAAATGGTCTATTAGCGTTTTTACTTCTTCTATCGTTAAAATTTCATCAATATTACCACCACCTTCTTTAAGCACTTTTCGTGCGAAACAGAAAGGACAGCCTCTATTGCATTTGTGTGTTAAGTATAAATTTGCCATTCTTAATTATTACGTTACTATCCAAAAAATGTATTTATTCGATTCTCCGATTTTTTCCAAAACAAAAGGGAGAATTTTGTTGTTATCTAATATAAAAGTTTTCCCATTTCTCGTAAGCCAAGCATGTCCAAAAGGTGTTTGTGAACATTCCATATAAATATTTATTTTGTAATTTGCTTTTCTATCGAAAAAAGAACATAACCAATACAGCAATAAAGAACGGTAGTAACATTTATGTTTTACTATTTTCTTTAGCTCTATTTTCATTTATAATCTTGTTTACAGATAAAGTGTGTAATAATACAAGAAAATAATTTGACAATCAGCGAATAGTAGTCGAAAATTTGGCAATAAAAATGGAAATTTTGGACATTTTTATTGATTACCGGAATTTGCTTTGTAATAATTGCTTATATGTTCGGCAAAGTTGTATTTGCAAGCAATAGAAATCCGGAGTAACACATCGGTATGAATACTTTTATTTTTCAAAACTTTACATAAAGCACTATGCGTGTAATTGACCCGCTTTGCAAGCCATTTTTTACTGCGTCCTTCTGTTTTGAGGTGTTCGCAAATTATGTTTCCTATATGAAATTCGGTATTTTCTTGCATAAAAATAGCGTAAACTGTTCGCTGAATGCTTATTTAAAAACAGGCTCTACCAAAACCTTTACAAGCAAATAAGCACGAACAGCTCACGCCCGGGGGACGTGAACTTCGCAACTTATTCTCGCTTGTCGGAAAATTTGGTAGATTTCGTTTTTTGAGAAATAAGAACTATATGTTCAAAGTCAATATGTTATATTTTTTTCTATTTTGTTATTTTTGTTTTTTGCAAAAATACACTTTTTTTATTCTGACTGCAATTTTCAACGTGCATAACATTTATAAGAAGAACAGAAAATAACTTGAAAATCAATAAAATTCAGTTGTACAACAAACACGACACGTCCGCACAAGCGGTGCTTTAAGTCCCCTTTGTGGTCGCTGAGCGTAGTCGAAGTGGGGGGGGATTTAGGGGGCTTTGCTTTCACAAAAACCGCAATTCCACCCTACGGTTATTAGCCCGTCCGGCGGCGGTTTCGTTGGTGTCGGTGGGTCTTGTTTCGCCGTAGCCTTTTATGGTAAAAAGTGTTTCGGAGCAGCCTTGTTTTACCAAAAAATCTTTTACTGCTTCGGCGCGGCGGAGCGAAAGGCTCATATTTGAATCGTCGTCGCCCACGCTGTCGGTGTGTCCGCTGATTTCAACGGGCATTTGCAGTTTTTGCAAAATTTTGGCAACTCGTTTCAATTCCGGTAGAGAATAGGGCAAAAGCGTACTTTTATTGGTATCGAAAAATAAATTATTCAAGCGCACCGGAATACTGTCGCGCTTCATTTCTTCGAACGACACGGCTTTAATATCGTGCGAAATGTTCTGATTTTTTTTCTCTTTCGTTAAGTCAATATATTCAGCCTGAGGGTAATAGCCATCGGCTTCCACGTAATACCCATACACTTTTCCCACCGGTAAACTTATGGTGTAAGTGCCGTCGGTAGGGTCGGAAGTGGCTGCGCCAATGCGTTCGCCGGTGCTTAAATCCTCGTACACAATGGTTGCGGGCAATTTTTTGTTGTCGGTGGTTGCAATTTTTCCGCTCACATACACCACCGCATCGGGTTGCAGGGCTTTGGGAATTGCAATCATCATTATATCGTTGGCAGTTTGGTTTGGCAGCCTGCCGGCAAAATAAAATGTTTCGCCGTCGGGCGCAATGCGGTAGCCCCAATTTTCTTCGGAATTGTTGATTTCTTTGCCCAAATTGACGGGCGTAGTCCAGCAATCCCAACAAGTATCGGCTAAACGGGTTGATTTATACACATCTAAATTGCCCAAACCGCCATGACCGTCGGAACTGAAATAGAGCGTTTTCATATCGCTGTGCAAATAGGGGCTGCGGTCGGTGTAAATAGTATTGATTGTGGGACCCAAATTAATTGGCTTGCCCCAAGTGCCCTGCGGTGTTTTGAGCGACACATAAATATCGGACTGATGATGAATACTGCCGTGATATTCGCCAAGCGAGGCGTTTTGTTCTACGTAAAAATTCATACCCTCGTTTTTGCGCACCGATGCAAAAATAATTGCATTTCCATCGGCGGTAATCATGGCATCGGCGCTCCAAATGGCATTGTTTATATCCTTCGAAACCGACACGCCCTGCGACCAGCCTTGCGCTGTTTTTTCGGAATAATAAATTACGCCCTCGCGGAAATAGAGCATTTTTGTGCCGTCGATGCTTATGCTCAGCGGCGCTTCGTTGGTTCTGGGGCTCGAAAGTTCGCGCAGCAACTGAGGTCTTTGCCATTCATTGTTCCTGAATTCCGAAACAAAAATATCTTCCAAACCAATATTATCGACGCGCCGGTTGCCGCAAAAATACAGGTACTTATTGTTTGCCGTAATTACCGGCGAATATTCCCCGCCTTCACGGGTGTTCACATAGCCGGGCAGGGGTTTCACTTCAATCGACGTATCGTAGGGACGTTCTAAAATTTCTATCAAACTTTTTATCCGGGGGTCGTTTGCCCCAAATGCCGGTTGGAATTTTTTGACTTTTTGCAAAGCCTTGTCCCACTGTTTGTTGGCAATGTCAACCGAGATTAATTTTTGCAAAGCCACAAACGCTTTTTCTTTCGGAGCCGCCAAACGTATATATTCCTCAAAATAAGGCGCAGCAGTGGTGTCGAATGGTTTCACGTATTCCAAATTTTCGCCTTTGCCGGCAATTTTAAATTCTTTTGCCAGCAAGGTATCTAAAAACGAGCGGGGGTACTGCTGCACAAACATATACAAGGTGCGGTACTCGCCGTCCTGCGACAAAAATTTGTAATATTCGAGCAGGGCATAATTGGAATGAATATCCAAATCTTTGCTCAATTCCACCGTGCGGCGAAATAAATACACGCTTTTTTTGTGTTTTGCAATGGCAATCATTTTTTCGATAGTCGCACCGGAATAATCGTTTTTGGGATTGGAGCGGATAAATTTTTCATATTCGTCGAAATTATTTTGCTTAGCCAAAGCCTCGAACGAAAGTTTGTAAAAACGCTCGCGAGCCACATCGACAAATTCGCTGTTGGGGTAACGGGTTATAAAAATTTTCAATGCTTCGGGCGAAGTTGAGGTCAGGGCGGTGTTGTAAGCGAGTTCGTCGCGCAGGGCAACGGCTTGGGCATATTGCTCGGCACGAGGGTAGGCTGCCGCAAATGTTTGATAGGCATCGAACGTGTTTTCCTGTTGCGCTTTGGCAAATGCAAGCGCAGCGCTTTGTTGCTGCGCTTTTTCTACGGTTGCTTTGCTGCATTTGGGGCATGAACTCAAAAAATCGTTGAACGCCGCCGGAGTGTTTTGTTTTTCGGCAATGGCAAGCATTCGGGTGCACACCGTATCCAAATCTTTTTTCAAATTTGCCGAAGTAACTTTCCATTTCCGGGCTTTTTCCTGTTCGGCAGGTTTTGCTTGCGGATAGAGCGAAATAGCTTTAATTAATTGATTGTATGATTGATACAGATTTTGATTTTCATATCCATCGGCAGCCAAAAGTTTAGCATTCACATGAAGATACACAAAATTATCGGGCTGATTTTTGAGCGCAGCGGCAATTTGTTTTTCTAATTTATCGTAGCTTTTTTCTGCTAAAAGTTTGTACAAAGCATCTTGCGCCGAAAGATTGAGCGATAAAAAGAGAAAAATAACTATGTACAATGTTCTTTTTTGCATGATAAAAAGTTGGTTTCTGATATTACAATGTCCCGTTAGGGACAAAATGTTGGTAGAAAATTAATTCCATCATCTCCCTTTCGTCCCGTTAGGGACGAGATGTGATTGCTATTCAACCGGTTTAAAAACATATCGTTCATCGTATTTAATGTCAAAATTTTTCAAAAATTCAATATATTCCTCAACCATGTTCCGTTTTTTATGATGTTCGGATTGATTGGCAATGTATTGTATAACGGTATTTAATTGCGATTTGCCGTACGAAAATGCGCCATAACCTTCTTGCCATGAAAAATGCCCTTTCACAAATTTCTGTTTGTTTATCCATTCCGACGATTCGCCTTTTACGGCTTTCATTAAATTAGATAATGATTCCACCGGACGCATACCAAACAAAATGTGTATATGGTCGGACATTCCGCCAATTTGCAGCATTTTATGTCCATGATTTTGTATAATTCCCGTAATGTATTTGTATAATTCTTCACGCCACGCTTCTTTTATTAGCGAATCGCGATTTTGTACAGCAAAAATTCCATGAATATGTATTTGGGTGTATGTGTTTGCCATTTTCTTGTTTTCTAAATTTTACATTTCGTCCCATACGGGACGAGGAGCGGTGGGGGATATTCGGTTTCTACCAACATATTGTCCCTAACGGGACAGTAATTACCGCACAAAAATACTACTTTTTATGTAGGAAACAAGAGAATAGTTTTTAGCATGAAATTCCACAAGACATTTTTACAGGAAACGATGTCCCGTTAGGCACAATATGTTGATAGTGTTAAGTTAATTCTAAAATGACGCAAACAATAGTTCGTTTTATATTGATAATGAGCAAAATAACAAATCTAATTTACAATTAACTA
>Ga0209628_10001192_pt1 | contig 16516 bp, 14 predicted proteins | sample TergutCu122P4_FD_187285 | JGI IMG/M metagenome (GOLD analysis project Ga0209628, IMG submission 187285) | Cubitermes ugandensis P4 segment gut microbial communities from Kakamega Forest, Kenya - Cu122 P4 (SPAdes) (version 2) | ecosystem: Host-associated > Arthropoda: Insects > Digestive system...
TGTTGTCGACAGAACTTCCCGAAGCCATACACAGCCACGTTATGAAACTTTTTAACGAGTTTGTTCTTGTAGGTGGAATGCCCGAAGTAGTCGCGTCTTATGCTGAAAACCGTGATATTGTTGCTTTGAGAAAGATTTATGACACGTTGTTGAGTGGATATAGAGACGATGTTGAAAAATATGCAGGAAACAAAACCGAGCGGAATGTGTTAAGGCATATTCTCAAAAATGGTTGGCGTTATGCAGGACAACGGATTAAATTTGAGTGTTTTGGTGAATCAAATTATAAATCCCGTGAAGTTGGTGAAGCGTTTCGCACATTAGAAAAAGCAATGGTTTTAGAACTTTGTTATCCAACAGTATCAACTGATGTTCCGTTGTCGCCGGACTTAAAAAAGTCGCCAAAATTGCTGTGGCTTGATAGTGGAATTGTGAATTATATCGCAAAAAATCAATTAGAACTTTTTGGCACAAAAGATATTAGCGAACATTGGAAGGGCAAAATAGCAGAACATATTGTCGGGCAGGAACTTTTGGCGCATAATGATTCTGTTTTAGCACAACGCAATTTTTGGGTACGGGACGCAAGAAACTCACAGGCAGAACTTGATTTTGTAATTCAAACAGAACAACAACTTATTCCTGTGGAAGTAAAATCGGGACACAATTCAAAAATAAAGTCAATACACTTGTTTATGGAACAATCCCGTAATAATTTTGCAATCAGATTTTGGAACAATCCAATGCAAAAAGACATTGTAGAACTTTCGTCAGGAAAGAAATACATATTGTTGAGTTTGCCGTTTTATTACGCAGAGATAATAGATAGCATATTGAAATTTAATAACATAACATAATGCACTGCCTACAACGAGCGGTTTTGCAAGAGCGGGGGTGTATGCCCGCAGACAGTTTTGTGCTGATATTCAAGCGTGTAGTCAGCCAAAACCTTTGTGGAACCCCCGCCTGCGTGAAGCTGCTACCACGACATAGATTTGTTTACTGTTTTCATTTACTATTATGGATCACGTTTCCATCCTGCAAAACATCGGCTACGGCATCTACCTGTTGTTGATTATCGGTACGATTTTGATTGTACTGACTCGCAATCAGGCTCCGGTAAGAACGATTGCCTGGCTTACAGTCTTAATTTTTGTCCCGATGCTGGGTTTGATTTTTTATTATCTTTTTGGTCAGGATACACGAAAACAGCGGGTGGTTGCAAAACGCTATTACGATAAAATTAAAAATTTGAGTTTCAATGATTTATTGCGTGATGAACCTGCTGAAATAAATCCGGATTACATTAATTTGGTTCGCTTGTTGAAGAGTAACAATCATTCGCCGGTGCTTTCCGGAAGCAAAGTGGAAATTATTACCTCCGGGAAACGGATGTTTGAAGCATTGATCGAAGATATGGAGAATGCAAAAAAACATATTCATATCGAATTTTTTATTTTTAATAACGACGAAACCGGTCGTTTAGTTAAAACCGTGCTGATGAAAAAAGCCGCACAGGGAGTAAAAGTGCGTTTTATCTACGATAATGTAGCAAACTGGAAAGTATCGCGCAAGTTCTATTATGAAATGCAAGAGGTGGGCGTTCAGGTTGCTTCGTTGATGGAAACCCGCTTCCCGCTTGTGCAAAGCAGTAAAATCAATTACCGTAACCATCGTAAGATTGTGGTGATCGACGGTCGTATCGGTTACACGGGTGGTATGAATGTGTCGAATGCTTATTCGGTCAATCCGCATTGGGAAGACTGTCATCTGCGCATCGAGGGCATGGGTGCACACGGACTGCAAGCCAATTTTATGCTCGATTGGCATTCTGCCGGAAAACAATGGTCGAACACACGCGGCTATTTCCCGCCGGTTCCGGTTTATACGCACAACTTGATGCAGATTGTAACCAGCGGACCTTACAGCGAATATACCAACTTGTTGCAAGCAACGGTCAGCATTGTATTGGGGACTAAAAAGTATCTTTATTTGCAAACGCCTTATTTTCTGCCAACCGACACCCTTTTCGAAGCCCTGCAAATAGCCTGTTTAAGCGGCATTGACGTCCGACTGATCGTCTCTAAAAAGTCCGACTCCTCGTACATCGATCCCGCAGCCCATTCCTACTACGAAGACCTGTTGCGGGCGGGCATGCGCATTTATGAACTTCAAGACAAATTCATTCACGCCAAGACCATAGTAGCCGATGATTATATTTCGGTAGTTGGTTCCTGTAATTTGGACTATCGAAGTTTTGAAACCAATTTTGAAATCAATTGTTACATGTACGACCCCGATTTGGCAGCGCAAAACAAAACCCTCTTTTTCAATAACCTGAAGCATTGCAGAGAAATCAATTACCACAGATGGATCAAACGAAGCCGGTGGAAACGCTTGCTCGAATCAATAATGCGGTTATTTGCGCCGCTGATGTAAAGCATGAATGGTAATATTATCGCTCCCTCTCTCTTTGATATTATCCAACGGATATTTTATTTGATCTCCCAAATATCTCCTGCCATCAAAAACTCTTTCAGCGTTCGGGTTGGGTTTTTCGCTTGAATTCCTGCAATTTGTTTTTCAACTTCTTCATTGTAAACCGGAGCATCCACGCTGCGAATCACACCCAAAGCCATCGGCAATTCGTTGCCGTCCATCAGAGCCAATTTCAAGTGAACAGTCGGATCAATGGTTGCGGCATCGTGCACCAACACATCATCCAAAGTATAACCTTCTTCGCCGATAGTAACCGCTTTCAAATTAAATCCTTCACGAACAATTCCTTTGTCGTCGTCTTTCCCGAAAATCATTTTTTCGCCGTGACGCAGGAAAATGGTGCGATCCGGACGAACGTCTTTCGATGTGATTGATTCGTTGACGCCGTCGTTGAAGATAACGCAATTCAAAACAACCTCCACTACAGACGTTCCTTTATGACCCGCTGCCTGTTTCAGGATATCGGGCGAATTTTTGATGTCGGAATCGATGACACGGGCGAAGAATTGTCCCCGAGCACCAATGGTCAGTTCAGCCGGACGGAAAGGGTCTTCCACTGTTCCGTAAGGCGACGATTTGCATACAAACCCGCGAGACGACGTGGGCGAATACTGTCCCTTGGTCAATCCGTAGATTTTATTATTCATCAACAGAATATTGATGTCAACATTGCGCCGAACCGCATGAATAAAATGGTTTCCTCCGATAGCCAAACAATCGCCATCACCGGTAGCCACCCAGACCGACAAGTCGGGATTAGCCGTTTTGACACCGGTCGCAATCGCTGCTGCACGCCCGTGAATGGTGTGAAACCCATACGTGTTCATGTAATAGGTCATTCGCGAAGAGCAACCAATACCGGAAATCATCGCAATATTGTGTGGTGCAACGCCGATTTCAGACATTGCCTTGTGTACGCTGTTCAACACACCAAAATCGCCACATCCAGGGCACCAGCGTACTAACTGTGAACTTTTATAATCTTTTGCTTCGTATTTCATTGGAATCTATTAATTTTCAATTTTCAACTGTTTAAAGGACTTTCGTAATCTCTTCGACCAAACGGGAAACAAAGAAAGGCTGCCCTTTTACTCGATTGAATTGCAATGGATTGAATCCTCCAATTTTTCCACGCAGGTAACCGGCAAACTGTCCAAGATTTTGCTCGATAACGATGGCTTTTTTGTATTTCCGTAAAATCTCTTCCGTATTTTTCGGCAAAGGATTGATATGCCTGAAATGGGTAAAAGCCACTTTTTTGCCGGATTTCCGCACTTCGTTTATCGCTTCAAACAAATGACCGTAAGTACCACCCCATCCTATTACCAAAAGATCGGCGTCTTCATCGCCCAACACCTGTTGCAAAGGAATTACATCGGCTATTTTATCCACTTTTGCTTGACGGGCGCGAACCATCTTTTCGTGATTCAAGGGATCGGTACTGATCGTGCTGAGATTGTAATCTTTTTCCAAACCACCAATTCGGTGCTGGAAATTTTCCGTGCCGGGAACCGCCCAATAACGTACATTGTTTTCCAAATTCCGTTTGTATGGTGTCCATCCTTCCCGCATTTCCGGAGTTACATACGGGGGTTTAATTTCGGGATATTCTTCCAAATCGGGAATACGCCACGCCGACGAACCGTTGGCAATATATCCATCGGTCAGCAAGATAACCGGCGTCATGTGTTCCAACGCAATTTTAGCCGCCCAAAAAGCCGAATCAAAACAATCGGTTGGAGAAAGTGCCGCCATTACCACCGCCGGACTCTCGCCGCTACGTCCATACAGGGCTTGCATCAAATCGGTTTGTTCGCTCTTGGTGGGCATGCCGGTCGAAGGTCCTGCCCGCTGCACATCAACCACCACTAATGGAATTTCTGCCATCACTGCCAAACCGATGGCTTCGCCTTTCAGCGCCAAACCGGGCCCTGAGGTGTTGGTTGCCGCCAAATTCCCTGCAAAGGAAGCACCAATAGCCGTACAAATGCCGGCAATTTCGTCTTCGGTCTGCATCACTTTGACTCCTAATTCTTTGCGTTCCGTAAGTTCGATCATGATATCGGTAGCCGGAGTAATCGGATACGACCCGAGGAAAAGTGGCAACTTTGCTTTTTCGGCAGCAAAAATCAAGCCGTAGGCCGTAGCCCTGTTTCCGTTGATATCCATGTAAAAGCCTTTGCGATGGGAGGTTGTTTCGATACGATAGGTCGAAACCGTAGCATGTATATTGTTCCCATAATTGAAACCTGCCTGTAAAATCAACATATTTGCTTTCAACACATCAGCCTTTTTCTTGAATTTTTCGGAAAGCAGTTTTTCAACAATTTCCAATGGACGATTGAATAGCCAGCAAATCAAACCCAGCGTAAAAATGTTTCGGCTCCGCAAGGCTTGTTTGTTGTCGGCAAGGCCTTCCAAACAGTCTTTACACATTTGTGTAATGGGTGCCGCCACGATTTGCACCGAAGTCAGTCCCAATTCCATAAAAGGATCGTCGGTCTTAAATTGAGCGCGTTCCAAATCTTCTTTTAGAAACGAATCGCTGTCGATAATTACAACTGACCCCGATTTTAAAAATTCCGCATTTACTTTCAGTGCTGCCGGATTCATAGCTACCAATACGTCGGCTTTGTCGCCCGGAGTGTAAACTTTAGACGCCCCAATCTGCATTTGGTAACCGGAAACTCCGCCCAAAGCACCACGAGTAGAGCGAATTTCAGCGGGGAAATCGGGGAAAGTTACAATATTGTTCCCCAATTCGGCTGAAAGATTGGAAAACAGGGATCCTACCAACTGCATTCCGTCGCCGGAATCTCCGGAGAAGCGAATAACTACGCTCTCCAGTTCTTTTACTTTTGTTTCTTCTAACATAGAGGATAAATTGTGTTACTACTTATATTTGTTATTCTGGGGTGCAAAGGTATGAAATTAGTCTTAAAATACCGACAAAAATAACCCAATATCATTCGACGGCAAATTAAAACATTTAGCCACATAACTGTTAACTAATTTTCCGGAGTACATATAACATCCGGAACGGAATCCGGAATCGATCGAAGCGATAGCTGCTACGCCACCTAATTCACTCATTTTTAGCACAATTTGAATAAAAATATTGCTCAGTGCCATGGAGGTCGTTCGGGCTACACGCGAACTTAAATTCGGAACGCAATAATGTAAAATACCCTCTTTTTCAAAAACCGGCGGATGATCTGCCGGCAAAAAACAAGTAGTTTCAAAGCAACCGCCCTGATTGGTTCGCAAATCAATGATTACCGAACTTTTTTTCATCGTCCGAATCACATCTTCTGAAATGACATAACGTACCGAATCATCAATGTATCGCATGGCACCAATAACTACATCTGCCGATTCGAAGGTATTAACCAATACATTGGGTTGAAAAACCGATGTAAAAATCGGCGTTCTCACTTGGCGTTGCAATTTCCGGAGTTTGTTAATATCGTTGTCAAACACTTTAACTGTGGCTCCCAAAGCCAAAGCCGCCTGCGCCGCAACCGTTCCTGCCACTCCGGCACCGATGATGACCACTTCGGTTGGAGAAACGCCGGGGATACCGCCCAACAAAATCCCCTTGCCGCCTTTTTCGTTGCTCAATAATTCGGACGCTACGGAAATTGCCGCCACTCCTTCGATTTCGGAAATCGAATCGCGTACCGGAAAGCGGTTGCCGTCTCCCATCAACTCGTAACCCACAGCATGGATTTGTTTGGATGCCATCGCCTTGATGGTCTTTACGCTAATGTTCGGCATCTGTAACATGCTCAAAACAGTAGCCCGTTTTTTCATCCACTCTATCTCTTCGAGTGTGGGAGGTGCGATCTTAAAAATCAAATCGCAAGCAAAAACGGTGGATCTATCGTCGGTAATTGCTGCACCGGCTTCGGAATAATCAGCGTCTGAATAATGGATGCCCAGTGCCGCATCTTCTTCAAAAATTACTTCATGACCGGCTTCCGTCAACATATCAACGGCTTCCGGAGTAAAAGCCAGCCGTTTCTCCGTTTTCTGATCTTCTTTCGGAATCCCGATTTGCATCGGATGGCGGGCATTGGAAAGCTCTTTCAGCAATTCCGATGGACAATGTAATGTTTCTTGCTTCATGGTTGTTTTTTGTTTATCCGTTTGATTAAATCTTCTGCTATCATATCGACTGTTTTCTGTATTGAACAATCCAACGTTGCACCCACCGGAAAAGTGATAGTAGCCCGGCTGTACCAAACTTCTCTTTTCTCCAAACTGTCGGCAATAAACTGTTGTAATTCCTCCTTGTTTTTCCCTTTGACCAATGGTCGTTCCTGTTTGCAGTTAACGAGGCGTTGAGTTAGTTCGGATACCGGCATTTTCAGATACACGGTGATTCCTGTTCGGTTCATCCAATCCATATTGTCGAAAAAACAGGGGGCACCCCCGCCGGTCGAAATAACCGTTTTCTCAAACAGGGAAACTTCCTGCAAAACATTTCGTTCGACTTCCCGAAAAAACTTCTCACCCTTTTCTGCGAATATTTGAGAAATGGTTTTATGATAACGATTTTCGATGAACGAGTCCACATCGACAAACGACCATCCCAAGCGCTTGGCTATCTGTTTGCCAATAGTGGTTTTGCCCGCCCCCATATAACCGATCAAGAAAATATTTTTCATTTATTCGCAAATATCAACAAAAAAGTCATACAACGGCTGTAACAAGGTAAATTCTTTTTCCAGATACATTACTAATTTTTCGGAAAAGAGCAAATTTCCTACCGGAATATTTTTAATTAAAAAAATGCCTTTGCGTTGAATCCAAGGTTGAAAATAAGCATCCAAATTATTTTTCAACGGACGTTTATATTCTTCTCCTTCAATTTCGAAGTGATGTGTTTCTGTCAATCCTGCCGTAATTTTTCTAAATGATTCGGGTTCGTATTCCACCATTTCACGGAAGCGATCCATCACTTTTTTCTGCGCATCGAACATCCCCATGCCATAGTTGGTGCCTTCTTTTCCGATCTCAGCAAAAAACCCGGGGAAGGACATCCATTCCGTAGTTTGCTTTTGAAAGGGACGTTGATAGGCAATCCACATGTGTTTTTTGTAAGGCGTTTTATCGTGCGAAAAACGGATGTCTCGATAAATTCGGGAAATCATTTTCGCCGGACGAAAATCCATTTGTGGATCTACTGAAGCGAAAAACGGCACCAAGGCACTTGCTAATGCTTTCAACGGTTGCAGCACTTCTGTTTCATAAACTAATTTATGATCTTCAAACCAAGGCTTGTAATTATTTTCTTCCAATTCGGCAAAAAATTGAAAGGCTTCCGGAGAGAAACCGGAGAATTTGGGAGCAGTTTTCGCATTCATTTAGACCGTATTTTTTCTATCATTATGTTTTGAGCAAAGTTAAGAGATTTATTTGGGATTTGCAATAATCGCCTCATTTCCTTTGCCGATGATGTTACGGCAAATAAAGGCAAAAAATTTACCCCACTCTTGCATCATTTAACAAAACAATCTATCTTCGCAGTCTGATTAAGTATTAATTTCAATTTTTAAAAGTATGCTATCAAAAAAATTCAAAACAGGAGCGGTGCTGTTATTGGCAGTCGCATTTATTATTGTCATTGTAATTATTGTATTTAAAATGTTATCTCAATCTAACAGTGCAGACCAAAAAGCGTTTGCCAAACTTGATTCGCTGTTTGGCGAACTTTATCCTGCCGATGAGCCGGGGGCAGCAGTACTGATTCTGAAAGGCGACGATATTATTTACGAAAAAGGCTTTGGTATTGCTGATATGGAAACCAAAGAACCCGTAACGGGTAAGACATTTTTCAACATTGCATCGGTTTCAAAGCAGTTCTCCGGTGTGGCGTTGATGATGTTGCACGAAGAAGGAAAACTGTCGTTAGACGATAATGTAGCCAGTTTCTTTCCTCAATTTAAAGCGCCGTTTTTCAGAGACATTACGCTTCGCCACCTGCTTTCACACACTTCGGGTATTCCCGATTCGCGTCCTCGCCACGACCGAAATTTTGTGTTGACCGCCACCGACGAGGCTTCTTGTGTTTATCTTGAAACCTTGAATAAACTGAATTTTGACCCCGGTACGGCTTACGAGTATATGAATCCCACTTTTCAACTCATGTATATGATTGTAGAAAAAGCTTCGGGAATGCAGTTCGACGAATTTATGCGCACTCGTATTTTCGATGTGGCCGGAATGCCTGAAGCCGTTTACTTTGAAGCCGACAAGACTATTCCACATCTTTCGCACGGATACATTCCGAACCCCGATGGTAACGGTTTCCAAGAATGTGATTACGGTGAAACAAGTTTTTTCGCTACCAAAGCCGACGGCGGGTTATACACTTCCGTCGAGGAGTTTGTGCAGTGGGAAAAGGCACTGCGCAAGAATTTGCTCCTGTCGAAAGAAATGAGTGATGAGGCTTGGAGCAAGAAAATAGATATTCCCGATATACCTTATACCGGATATGGTTACGGCTGGTTCGTTGAGAAAAAACCAGGGTTCCCTCAAAAAGTTTATCATACGGGTGATAACGGCGGGTATCAAATTTTTGCCGGACGTTATCCCGACAAGGACATTTTATTCCTGATTTTCGCCACGCGCAACGACAAAGATCGTGAAGACACTGTTGCACAGGTTGACGAAATTATGAAAACTGCCGGTTGGTTGGATTAGGATTTATTTTTCCAACGTTCTAATCGTTTCATGCCGCGAGTGAAGAGCCAGGCGGTAAATCTCGGAGTTCCGCTTTTAATCATTTGCTCTTTGCAGAAATCTTGAAATTCGTTTACAGTTCCTTGGAATGTAAATTCTCCGTTTTGATAGCAATAACTGCAATACTTTTCGTTTTTGCTGCCATCGGCGTTTGTTCCGCCGCCTTGCGGGTCTTTCGTCATGGGCATTCCGCAACTTTGACAAAATTTGTTTGTTGTTTCCATCGTTTTTTTTGTTATTGCCATAACAATTACGGCGAGTACAAAGATAATATTTGTGGTTGACTTTCTAAACAGACAAGCCTTATTCCCTCATAAATTCCAAAATATTTGACATAAGTTGATCGCGCTCCGCTTCCTCCTGTATTGCTTCAAAAGGAAATCCCAGCACACAAACTTTGTAGTCGCCCGAGAAAGCCACGCCGGCGCTCATATTGTTTTCACTGTAGCGGAAAACGGTGTAACTCCCTTCTCCTGCCGGCTCAATAGCATCGGGCGATTCTACCGCATAAAATTCCGCGTTTTGCTCGCTGTAAAATTGGCAATCGCCTTTGAATTGCGGGATGGGAGAGTGAACTCTCCTTACTTTTCCGGTTACGGCAGCATGACCGGCGCGCCACTTATATTTCAAAATTTTCTGTGTAAACTCTTTATCCGATTCTTTGGTAAAAGGCGTATCCCACATGTCTGTGCCGACGTATGCTCCGCTGACAAAAATATTTCCTCCCCGTCCGCAGTAAGCACTGATTTTTGCTTGCAGACTGTCGGGAAACGTTTTGAATTGTGGAGGAAAGACTCCACGGCCTGCCTGAATTTGTCTTTGCTTGCCAAGAATCAGATTCACTATGGGGTAAGCATTCATATCTGCCTGATTGTTCATCACGGCTTCGGACGAGGCGGAAACAAATGAATAACCTGCTTTAACAATGGATGTCCCGTGCCGCTTGGGATAGTCGAACGTGTTGCCCGCCAAAACCGAAGTTTCGTAATTTGTATTGCTTGCGCCGAACCCCGTATTGTCGTTATCCACCCACTGACGTTGACGGCGAAATTCATACTGACTACCGATATAATTGTACTTCGTACGGTCGGCAACACCATGATCCAAGTGATCCAAAAATCCGGCTAAACTGTCGGTACTTGCAAAACTTATCGGTGCCGAAATCCTATCAAATCCGTTGATTATCAATACTGTTCCTTTCTCTTCGCTTTTCCGGAAAACGGATAATGTTTCGGACGGAAAACTTTCTCCGCCATCGTTTACCGCTGTAATCCGGAAGTTGTAGAGTTTGTCTTTTTCGATTGGAAGACTTAGCTGAGGACTTTTTACCAGCACTCCATTATCAAAATCATTGTCGCCGATGGATGTATAAACAATGTAGCCGGTCGGAACAGCGGTTGGCTCCAACTCATCTTTCGTTGGCTGCCATTGCAGATGTACCTGAGTATCGCCGGCAAATTGGATGCCGAACGAGCGTACCGGCAAAGGTTGTACCACATAACCCGATTGGTATTGATAAGCAATAAACTTTAAAAAACCCTTGTATATCGCTCGGCTTACACTGAAACGGAAGTTGGGATCCAAGCCGTAACGCATATCGGCAAAATTCTGATGCGACAATAATTCGAGAAGCATTGCAGGCGCTTCCGGCAAACGGGCTTCGCTGTAATTCCGGTTCCAGAGATACCGGCGCCTCCAATCCGGTTCGTAGAGGACACGGATGTCGTGTACAATTTCATCTATCATTATTGAGCCCAAATCGCGGGAAAGAATGCGCGGTTTGCCGTTATCAAACATTTCATTCTTATGACGTGTCCAATAAATTCCCAGTGTTCCGATGGTAGAATTGTCATAGGTAACTCCCGCATCGGTATGGAACGCCATTACCGCATCGATCGGAACATTACGGCTTATCATGTGATTGACCCATAAACCGCGACTTTGATAATCGTCGGTATAATCGTTTTCGCCTTTCGACCAAGAGTAAATACTGTCGGGCATACCTGCCCATTGCAGCCAATAGCGGGCACCTTCGGTATAGCGCGGACGGCCGCTGGTTTCGGCTTGTTCCCCACGAGCAATATTCCCCATTCCACCACCGATTTTAACGGCATCGGCTGTCAGTATGCGGCCTTTCGTTTTACTTTTGTTGGATAAAACAATTTTACATCGGTCGTTTTGCCCTTTATCGAAATCGAAAAAGCCGAGAAAAATCCAGGTACCGCCGCCCATCGTTTGATTAACAGTAAATTCGGTTTTACCTCCGGTATGATAAACGATGTACAGTGCATCTTTCGTGCTGTTTTGCAAACTTGTGTATGAAACATAAACGGCGTATTTCCCTTTTTCCGGAATATCGGGCAACCATGTACAAGGGCTTTCTTTCCCTTTTGTAATGGTTTTCACTTGCCGGTAAGTTCCCTCCTGAAAGGGATTTTCCCCGTGAAAATAAGTTGTTTTCAGATGAGCAAAACCGGGAAATTCACCGGTCGTCCACGACTCATCACCGGTTGTTTCCGTATAACTCGACTGTGCAGTCGAACTATCATTATCCACAATCACTTCATTGCGCCCGGCATCGCGTTCGCGGGGAATAATCACATTGGCTCCGGCATTTTCGAGCATAGGCGCCAAATAGGGTAACACAAAACTTTGGGTAAATAAATCTTCCACCGTTTGAAACAGTCGGGCGCGTTGCCATTCCCAGCGATTCCCGTCTTGCGCATAATACCATCCGTGACTTTGCCAAAGGGCAATGTGCCGGTTTTGCAATCCTTTCGTTATAACAAACGGGTTGGAAAGATTCGTTTTTAGCGGAGCGTCCACTTTGTTTGTAAAACGTTCTTTCCGAGCCAAAGGAACATAGTCTTCTATTTTATACCCATCGGAATACAATTCGATTTTATCCTGTTTGGATACAGGCAACAAAGTCCGAAGCCGTACATAAATATCATCGACAGTCGCTCGGTCGAAACTTCTGCACGACAAATATAGACTGGCAAACAGTTGCCACTTTTTCTTATCTACCACGACCGAATCAATTTTAACCGGCGGGCTTGATATTTGTTCGCGAACGATATCTGTCAGATAATTCTCAATCTCCTGTTTCGTTTCGTCCGACAGGTGTTGCGCGTTAACGCTTACCAAACAGAAACACAGGAATACAAAAAGAAACGGAATGAATAGTTGTTTTTTCATGATGCTGTAAAATTAAAAAGTGTATCCTATCTTGAATTGCCATATTTTTATTTTATCGGTATATTTTACCATAATGTTGTTCGATCCAATTTCATAATCAAAACCTGCTCGGAACAATAAAAAATGGTCGTTCTTTAAAGAATAATCAACACCTACTCCCATATAATACCCGTACATAAGAGTAGGGAATAAGAGATCTTTAATACTTTCATTTATTTGTCCACCCTCTATATTTTGGCCAAAAGAATGATTCGTGCCCGAAGATGCAAACAAATACGAAACAAGCACGCCGGCTTCTGCCAAAGGTCTTACTTTCCCTTTGGGATAGGTATATTTCACTCCCATTTTGCCATCGGCAATCATGGTATGGTATTTAAGATATCTGTCGATTCTGGGATACCCGCCAACATCTATTTTACTGAGATGTGCGTTCCCTCTAAGTTGAGAAAACGAAATATCCGCTTGAAGACTGAACGATTTTTGCCAGCGAAGATTCGACAGATTGAATTGAACTCCGATCACGGGCGATAAACAATGGAAAATTACACCAAAATCGAGACGGGGAAGGTGGTATGATACCGTTTGTAAGCCGCCATACACCGAAATTTGTGTTTTTACAGAACTTTTATCTTCTAATTTCGTTTCGAAGACAATACACTCTTCTCCGGTCGTACATACTGCATCGTGGTATTTTTTGGTTAACTTAATCATTGAAGGATGATTGAATTGAACATTATTTACCTCTTTCGCAACTGATTCAACATCTCTGAACCTGTAGCGAACGATCCCTACATACCTGTTATCCGGCTTTTCATACATTTTATTGCCCTCAAATTTTAGATCGGGTTGGAAATTTAGTGACGACGGCGGCACTCTGGATGCCACTTTTGGCACAAGGGTTACTTCTCCCGCTTCATCTTCAAACAAATAATAATCCGCTTCTTCGTCCGGCAAAAAATATAAACTAAGCACTCCCTGCACCAAGTACTCCCAAAATGCTTTTTCCTGCTTCCCTTTGATTAAAAAATCGCGCGATACATAATATTTCCCATCTTCGATATATCGAAAGCCAGCTATTTCTCCGGGGTTGTATAACCGTTCTCCACCCGTTTCGGACGGTTTAAATTTACACACTCTTGCATTGGCTTTATCGGTTCTGAAATCAATAAAACCGTTTACAGTATCATTATTATTGGTTATGATATAACCCGGGCGGTAATTGCTTTGTGCGTTAAGCATGGTAACCGTCAACAACAACAGAACGGTGATCGTAATCTTTTTCATCTAGATATAATTTTAAATTATTGAATTATAATCGTTTGTCTTTTGGGGGAATGGCAGGCGCAAAAATTTCATTCCACTTCGGCGAGCAAAGTCATCAGTTTCTCTAATTTCTGAGTGATAACTGCTTCCCTGCAAGTAAAATGATTAAAAACGAAAGAAAAGCACAAATCTTTTCCGCTTTTTGTAGTAACATATCCGCTGTAGGCACGCACACTTGAAAGGGTACCGCTTTTGGCTTTCACATTTTTTTCGGCTGCCGTGTTTTTCAGCATATTGCGCATGGTTCCGTCAACACCGGCTACCGGCAATGATTTGACAAAATCGGCATACACATCACTGTTGTAAAGCATCGACAAATAGTTGCATAAAAATTTAGTTGTAACAAGTCCATGACGCGAAAGTCCGCTACCGTCGGATTGCCGAAAACCATCTGTCGGAATCTTGAGCTCTTTCAGTTTTTCGGCAAGTAACCGGCGTCCGGCGTATATGGTTCCATCGCCCCCAAATTCTGCTCCGATTGTTTTTAAAATCGTTTCGGCAAAACTATTGTTACTGCTTTTATTGGTTTCGTTTATAATTTCGGTATATGCAGGCGAATAATATGTGTAAAAACAGTTGCGTTCATCTTTATTCAAATCGGGCGTGCGACGTTCCAAAACATCCGTTCGATTTGATGTTGAAATGCCATTTCGATTTAGATATTGATTGAAATGCCAAACGCAGGTCTGTGCTGTATTTGGAATTGCAACCGACATCGTTCTGCTTTGTGAATTTATCGGAAAACTGCCAAAAAGCAATGCTTTCGACGAATAGGGCGAACTGTAAACGGTAATATCGCTTGCTTGTCCGGCGGCAGTCGATGTAAGATGATTTTCCCAAGCAATTTCAGGGATATAAGGCTCTACTCGAACTAAATTAGGCTTTTCATCAATCCTTGATGCCGATTGGATGTATAATCTACAAATATTGTCGATGAACTGTATCCCGCTGACTCCTGCTCCGTAGTCGGTGCCAATGTCGTCGATTTCCCATGAACTAAAACGGTTTTCATCATCAAAGAAACGGGTATCGCCGATAATGGTTCCGTTTATCTGTTTAATTCCCAAACCACGGATAGCCCCGCCCCATTGCAGAAAAACAGAATCGGGAGCCGTATTTGCATAAATTGCCGAACCCAGCGAAGGGTCGCCGCCACCCACAATGTAAATATTACCATTTAATATCGAGTCGGTGATTACGCCGGTGTATTCGAGTTTTGTCTTAAACCGATAATCGGCACCAAGCAAAAACAATCCCACGCCGGTGGTAACAATTTTCATGTTGGATGCAGGCATCAGACTGAAGTTTGAATTATGCTCGAACAAGAATTTACCTGTTGCGGCATCTGCCACCGAAACACTCCACAGGGCATGTTTCAGGTCGTTGTCGGTTGTTTTTAACTGTTCAACATGTTTTTGAAATGCGTTGAGATTTAATTTGTTTTGTGCCGATAGCGGTTGAAATGCAATCGTAAAAAGCAATATCAACCCGAAAAGTTTCCTCATATTTTTATATTTTAGTGCCCAAAATTAGATAAAATTTTCAGGTATTCCAAGCGCGTGTAATAACAATCAATAAGCATTATTGGATTGCGCCAGCCGGAGGCCGGCTTTACGCCCGACAAAGGCAGAGCGTGCCTGTTGCACAACTCAAAATTTTGCACAAAAATAATCATTTTTAAATACTAAGCCGTCTGATTCACCGTTATATTGTTAGGATCAACACAAATTTAATTGAGTAAATGAATTATGCAAGGTCAAAAACATTATCAAGAAAAGTTGTTTATGGATTTTCGGTTATCCGAACGTGTCCCTGTCGACAATTTTTATCGTCGCTTAAAGAAAGAATTGGATTTATCATTTTTACGTAAGATGACCAAAGATTATTACGGTAGCGAAGGACAAAAAAGTATCGATCCCGTTGTTTTTTTCAAATTGATGCTGATGGTATCAACTTCATTGAACACTTGAGTTTCGATGCCTTTAATGAAGGCATCCGTATCCCCCAATGTATCCATAAACAGCAACGCCTTTTTCGCAAACAAGTTACCCATTTGGCAGCCGACAGGATTTATGCTACCACTGGAGGGAAGTTTCGGAACGGAAAAACAACATTACTCTCTCGATAAAATCAAAGCTCGAACAAAGCAAACCGAAATCCTTTGGATATTCTTTGGCATACACACTGCCAATGCCGTAAGAATGATATCAAAAGTGGAATAGCCAAACCGATGGATAAAATTTCGACTCAGCGTGAAGGCTATCAAATGAATTTCTTCCAATTAGACGGTCCGGTGCTTTCGCAAATTCGCGATGAAATAAATAACCTCGACATAAACAATCTAACACCGGTAGAGGCACTGAATAAATTGGACGATATTAAGCGGATTGTGAGGGGGAAATAAAAAAATTTAATTTCAACTAACAAATGCAACTATTTGAAAAATTTATCTTACCTTTGCAACGAAAAAATTACAAGCGCAATTACTTTGGCGCAGTTTTTGTGGCATATTTTATAGATGGAAACACGAAAAAATGGATTGGGCATATCCGGTAGAACAGCGCCCGATTTTCTGTTCGTAGGGGTTCCGGCGTTGGAACCTTGCGTAGGAGCCGTATATCGTGGGGGGGGGTAACTCCTTAAACCACAGCGAGTTACGAGCCATTTTTAAGCCTTTTTTGAGTAAAACCGACGAATATTCGGCAGCGTTTCTTCCTTTACGGGAAGAAGCACTGTCGATTTTTTTGTA
>Ga0209628_10001193_pt1 | contig 16514 bp, 6 predicted proteins | sample TergutCu122P4_FD_187285 | JGI IMG/M metagenome (GOLD analysis project Ga0209628, IMG submission 187285) | Cubitermes ugandensis P4 segment gut microbial communities from Kakamega Forest, Kenya - Cu122 P4 (SPAdes) (version 2) | ecosystem: Host-associated > Arthropoda: Insects > Digestive system >...
CCATTCATATACCGAAAAAGGAGCGCCATCAACGGTCTCGTACAACTTCCGGGTTCCGTCACCCACGCAGTTGTCAGTGCTGGGTTTAAATTTAGTGATTGGCAGCGGCTTGATGGTGATCTTCATGTCTTCTTCATTCGAAGGACACCCATCGCCGGTGATGCTCGATTTTTTCAGGGCAACATAAGCCCTGACAATGATCTCGGTTTCCTGCAAGCCCCACAATAAATTGGGCAGAGTAGCAGGGTTACCACCAGAAGGCGGCGTTCCGGCATAATAAGTGGTGTCTGGTTTGAATTTTATGATGCTGCCGGTACGTGCCGGGTCGGTTTTGCTGGGAATAGGATACAGGTTGCCGGGTAAACCTCCCAAATGGGGAAACCATCCCGGACTATGCGGCAACGGCGGAGTCTGCTTTATATCCCATACCCTCCAGTGGTACATCGTATCAGGTGATGCTATTGTAACCGAAGGATCAACAAACGTAGTGAAATTCGGCACTTTTATTTCATCTGAGGCGCAAATGCTAATATTGGTAAATCCAAGTTTCGGTTTGGCGCCAACGGTAATGTAAAATTCATCGGGCTGACTGGGACATCCCTTCGCAGACGTTGTTTTTGAACGTACCGTAATACGGCTGGTAACCTCGCTTGAAGTGTATGAACCGGCAGTAGAATTTTTTGCCGTAAACCTTGGTATATTCCCTTGATTGGGCAATGTTTCCGAACCAACTGCCAATTGCGTTCCGGGTGTTGTTTCTGCAATGTCTACATTGGTGCGCCACCATTCTATATTGGCTCCTGTGGGGAAACTCGGACTTGTGAAATCCAACATGCCGCTTTCTACCACTTCATCATGACACAGGAAAAGCGTATTGTTGGCAATGCCTTGCAACAGTGGCGGCCGCTGAAGGTTGGGCGACGGGTTTACGAAGATCGTGTACGTGTCCGTATTACCTGTACATCCGGCAACAACGGCGGATACCGTAACTGTAGATTGAAGGGCTGTGGTTCCGTTATTGTCATTCGCCGTAAAAGACGCCACATTGCCGTCGCGGTAAACGCCGGCAGCGGGAAAAGAACCGGGAACAGGAGGAAGTACAACATTATAGTTGTTCACTTGCCATCTCACGCCAGCAGTACCGGTGTAGGCACCGGTTGATGTTACATTGTGAAAGATGGCGCGTGCAGGAACCGCATCGCCCGGACAGTAAGTAACATCGGTAAGATCGAGCATTTGCGGCGTCGGTTTCAGTCGTTGTATATAGCGTACCGGCTCGCTATAACAACCGTCCAACTCGGCAATTATCTGAATGGTTTGTGTAATCACCCTTCCGGTTGGATTGTCAATCGGCGTAAAACCACCCATTGTGCCGCTGTTGCCATTCGTTAAACCATCCACTGCGCCGCTGTTCAATCCACTGCGATTGATGTTGTTGTCTAATATCGTCCAGCGGAATATGACATTGGGGTCGATGGCAGGCGTATGGGAGGCGTGTATATTGGAAGTGAAAGTCACCGCATTGAAGTTTTGTTCAGGACACAATTCCTGAATAACGGGCGGGTTATTGACGCTGGTGACTTGAGCAGTGATGACAGGCGTTGGGCGAACCGTGAGCACATAAGGCGTAGCGGGACCAGTACAGCCAACAATAGAGCCGGATGGTATTCTGTTTCCGGTGGCGCGAACGGCAATACTGGTAACAAGGTTTACGCCCTGATTATTTGCCATCGCTTCAAACTCCACCATCTGGCCATTATTGTATATCGTGTGGCTGTTTTGCGAGCCTGACGCCCCCGACAGTTTGACTGATGCGGGCGATGAATTGGTAATGGCAAAGTTGATATTACTGATCCCTCCGAATTTGGTCATATTGGACACTGTAGGATAAATGGGGCGGAACGGATTGTCCGGGCATACAAAATCGGCTGTTAACGGATTAACTACTGGCAGCGGTAACACTGTGAGTGTGACGGGTCTTGCCACACCCACACATCCGCTCATTGTGGGAGTGACCATAATACGGGCTATCATAGCAGTGTCACCGGTATTTTCAGGAATACGGATATTGCTTATCCCCGCTTCTGTTGCTCCGCCCGAATAGGTGAGGGTGGATTGTGAAAGTGTGGTGTTGGTGTGGTTTAAACCCGCAATGCGTTCATTCAATTCGTTCACCCAGGTGTAGGTTACTGTGGCAGATCCGCGGTTAAGCACCTCGAATGGGATATTGTTGAATAATGCCGTTCCACCTTCTGCCCCGCACATTTGCTGGTTATGAGGCGTTAAAGCGCGCATGTCGGGACGCGGGTTCACCGTAACGGTGAAGGCCGCAGAAGTCGCCGAACACACATTACCGCTGATATCCGACGCCACCAATCCATAGGCCGTTGCCGTGATGGTGGAAGTGGTAGGACCGGAGGTTATATTTTCATTGGATGAAAAGGGTAAATTGTATCTTGTCTGCGCATTAGTCATGGGGGGAGGTTGGGCTGACGAGGTCAGTGAGGTATTATTGCCCGTAACAGTCCAGGTATATCGTAAATTATTATTGAGGCTATCAACTAAATTGTTGAAAACCAACTTTCCGTTCTGGATCGGACAAAGAGTATTTGTCCCAGCAATGGTAGGAGTTGGCGTAGGGTTTACGGTTATGGTAAACGGGTTCAATGCACTTTCACAACCTTGCACCGATACCTTCAGCGTTATATCGTTCGGCTCGTGAATGAGAAACCCTCTGGCGTTAACATTCGAGGCGTTTACCTGACCGGGAGTAAGTGATATTTGCGTTCCCGAAACGGTGGGAGTGATTAATCCCGGCGTTGACGGCGCGGTGGTGTTTGACCACGTCCAAACAGTATTTGTCGCTGTAGCGGAAGCCAACGCAGGCGTGAGACTGTAAGGAATAACATCTCCCGGGCATACATTGATGTTGGCAAAATTGAAAGCGGGCGTGGGTTTCACTTCAATAACAAACGACCTTTCCTCAGATGGACAGCCACGCGAAAGCACAGCATAGTTTTCCATGCCGGTGCCCGAAACGGTGACAGTGTTGATTGCGGTAACCCGCGTGATGTTATATGTCTCGTTTACGTTTCCGGTATTTGTAGTAGACCCAATAGGTACAAGCAGCGGGTTGTCAGTAGATCTTTGATTGAAAACATAACTGCCAATTGTCCGCTGGGGATACCATTCGTATGTGACGACGTTCCGTGGATATGTGGTTGTGTTGTTGGTGATGCCGGTGGTTTCGGTAAAGTTTACCCTGATTTCTTCTCCTGGGCAATAAAAAGGATGCGGAATTGCGTTTGCGTCTTTCAGGTTTGTCCAGTCTACTTTGGGTTCATCTCCGAAAGTCATGGATATGGTAGCATGTGTACTTATACAACCTGGAGGCACTTTTCTCGTAAACGTGAAATGGTAAGTTCCTGCCTGCGGCACTATTACTCGCTGGTTGTTGGCGCCTCCTTCAGTGCCAATAGGCGCCCAGGTAACTGCCGTCGTAGTGGGCGAACTTGCAGCCACGCTCCATTCCGGCGTTTCCCATCCTCCCAGCGTGTTTTGAGTTTCCATCAAAAAGTTATCGGTGCAAACGATTTGCGGAATGGTGCTGATGGACGCAATACCTGCATTTGTGGCAAGATTGACAACTATCTCAGCAGTTGATGGAGGACAAACGTTGTTGGCAACAGTCGAAGAAACTTCCCAAACCAATGTATATCTGCCATATTTAGCGTTTATGCCCAAATGCGGATTGACACCGAATGTGGTATGCGCCGTAGTGGATTCGTCAGTAGCGGTGAATGGCTCCAACGGATTGAGCGGTCCACTGGTTGGCGGTGCGTTCGTAATCGCTCCAAAACCATACTGGCTTGTGTTATGGGGCGCCGCGGGGTCTTTGATATACCACCGTGCAGATGAAGTTCCACTGGTGGTCGCTACTGCGCGAATAGGAATTGTGTAATCGCACACTTCTCTATCGTCGGGAAGTATTACTGCCGGATCAGGGAATTTATCTACTGCAAAATCATGCGTGAAACTGGCGGCTGGCGTGGTAGAGCAAGTGTAACTGTTACTGCTTACCCATGATTGTGGATAAGTAGGTGTGTAACTGTATCTTTGCGATACGGAGGTTAACTCTATGCGGGTTCTATGTCCGCCAACGTCTTTGTCTATGTAATTATTGTGATCATTTACTACGGTAAATCCGCCATTGGGGCCTGTAAAGGGACCTGCCGGCAAATTATTACCGAGGACGTTAAAGAAAGGATCGGTTGCAATAGGGTGGTCTAAGGCTAATGTACGGTAGACAATGTTGTAGTTAACGCCTGTTTCTCCGGTAAACGATAAATCAAGGGGATCCAGGACATAGTCCTTGTCTTCGCAGATCACTCTCATCGGCGACGGTTGTGTAATGGTGACCGCCGGCGCTCGCCGTAATGTTATGGTTGCCGGATTGCCGGTGATGGTTCCGGTACAGGCAGCCGTGGTGTTTTGCACCACCGATGTAAGCGTTACCCTATAGCCGTTGCCGTATTTATTGGGTGATCCGGCAAGATCACTGAGCAGAATGGTAATCGTACCCTTGCCTTGACCTGCCGTTGAGGTTTGAGTTGCAGTAACCGCCGTGGTGGAGTTAACAGTGGTCATTCCGTTACCTGAAATCGAGTAGTGCACAGACCAGTTACCGGTTTGATACCCGGTGGTGGTGAAATGAATTTTTATCTCTGTTGTAGCGTCATAATTTTCGCACAGTTCTATGGTCTGCGCCGGAATGGTTGCCGTCGGGGCGGGCACAATGGTGTAAGTCCATGTGCGGGTTGTGGTTTGTCCGCATTTTAGATCGGTATATTCACGATAGGCGCGCAATGTATAACTTGCACCTTCAGCAGGTACAGTGGTTGGCATGATGATGGTTCCGCTTTGCGGATAGGTTTCTGAGTTTCCGGCTATCCATCCGGTTGTGGGATGCGGTGTGAGCGGACTGGTTGTGGCAGCCCAGTGCCATTTGTATTGCGTGGGAATGTCTCTGCCGGGAGGATTGGTTGGCGCTGCTCCGCCCTGACTCACATCACGCCCGGTATGCGGCATGTCCGCAGGAGCAGTACTGATATTGAACGACTGGGATGAGCCGCTGCACAACAGCGATCCGTCAGCCGGGGTTATAGAAGCAGGGTTAAATGTCACAGTGCTCATATTTAGACGCCACGTGACACGTATAACAGCAGGGTCGGCGGCAGTACCTGCTCCGTTGGGGCGATAGGGAAGAATTTGAGGGGTGGTGGCGCCTCCGGTTCCGGCAGGCAATGTAGTGCCGTTGTAGGGATTGGTGGATATGCATTGTGTGGCATTATCCTTTATGGTATAAATAAAATATTCGGTTTGGGCAGGCGCCGCAACAGGCGAACTAGAGGAAGTAATCGCTCTGGGATTGATGTTTACCTCTGTCGTTTTATCTGCAAATGCCTGATTGACTAACTGTATACCGTCGTTAAGCGTAATGGTAAAAGTCTGGTTTGATAAACCTGATCCGCCCGCTACGTTGGTTACTTTCAGCGTTGCGTTGGCGCCGTCGCATACGTCAACATCTACAGGTGCAAGCGTTGCGGTGGGCAATGGATACACGGTGATGGTGATGGTTGTTTCGCCGCTTCCACATCTGGTTCCGGTACCGGTTGCAGGGTTGGTGTCGGTAGCCCATTGGCGGCTAACAGTAAGCGTCACTGTTGCATTAGCGCCTGATACCTGTTTTCTGTCAGGGTCTACTCTGAAACTTATGGAACGGCCCTTTGCAGTTGTTGATGTTCCGGGGCTTACCGTAACGTCAGATACCCTGACGCCATCGTGGCCTTCCGGAGTGGGAGTAGACCAGTTGTATTCCATTAACCCGCCAAATTCATAACGATCGGGGTATATATCATCGGGAAGGGTTAGGGTGATCAGATCGTTGGAACATGCTGTACGGCTTCCTGTAATATGATCAGCCACAATATTTGAACGGATGTCTTCACGAACAGTCCATGTCATTAAAACAGGACGGTTGGGACAAATATATATGGGCGCAGTTGCTGTCATTTTTCCTATATATTCGTAGGTTACCCAATAGCGGTAATGCCCGGGCGTGGTGTTGAACGTGCGATGGTTATTGTTGGCTATGGTGCTGACAGGAAACGTAGGGAAAGACGAATGTACATTAAAAACAGGATTAGTCAGAGCGCTGGGAAAACCGGAAGTCGGATTTATTTGCTGTGCGGCATTGGTGCCTGTCGGAGCAGCGTTAGGGGTTGTCGATTGCGTGGGAACTACCAGTATGGGTCTATCCAGCGCAGCTGAAGAAGGTCCTGTGGGAGATGTGTCTTCAAAACGGTACCATCTGTAGATGCCGGGCATAAATTGAGACCCCGGAGTAGTTCCAATGGAAGTTTCTCCATCATTTGTAAATTGCAGGTTTACATTAAATTGCGAAGTAGCTGCTTCATAACAATAGGATGTTGTCCGTGAAAGTATATTCGGCGGAGAATCAACGACTTTGATATAACTGGTTGTACCAACATAGTTACTATTGGATAATTGAGTGCCTACGACAGGATTACAAGTGTTCCACATTCTTACTTCAATAGCATAGAGTGCACCGACTTCAGCATTCGCCATGTCTGCAAGCGCACTACCCATTTCCTGAGTGAGTACGTCCATATAGGAGTCAGCATTAGTAATCGGACCTGGATCTCTCCACTCCCGTATCGGTTCTACCCAGCCTGGCTGGCCACCAGGTCCGGCATTATCGTCCCATAAAGTTCCGGGTACGCTACCGTCTAAAGTTACCCCCGGAATACCTCCACCTGGTGATCCGGTAACTCTATAATATCTGAACTGGAAAAAACGAGGTTCTTGATTACGCGGTGTGTATTCCCATTCAGGCCCGCTATTCGGCGGGGTAGAGTTTATCATATTACATGCAAGCCGGGAGTTGTTCAAAAAATTAACTTCAAATGGATTATTCTTGCACACAGGATATATAGTTTCTCCTGAATTTGGCTCGATCAGCGATAATTGTCCCATTCCTTCATTGTCGCGTGACCATACGGTAACTTTTCTGATGTTGTTGTCGGTTACGCGTGTGATTGTACCTCCTTGATTGAAAACAAGCGTTATGCTAACACGGTACATACAAAACGGACTTGGAAGATATGTTTTTATAATCCCGTTGGCATTAACATTCGTCATAATTATTGTACTGGCGCTTGCACCTGTTCCGCTACCGCTAAATGTAGTGGTGGAATTTAATGTGCTTCCTGTGACAGTTTGAATTGCCGTACCATCCCCCCAATCGATCTCTATGGAAACATTATTGGCGTTACTTAAATTTATGCCCCATATACGATAATTGAACCTCAATTGTCTCGAATTGTTACACCAGTTGGGCGGTCCTACCCAACTTTGGAATGGATTCATGGTAATAGCAGTAAGATTAACGCTTTCATCAATGGAAATCGTTTGTGCGTTTGCCTTTTCTGCTATTGCTCCCAAAAGCAAAAACATCATCACTCCTACTTTGAATAAGAGCATGATACTTAAACATCTTTTATCATTAGTTTGCGCCATCACTTTCAAACTTATACGATATGAACCGAAACCAAACCATATTGATAACAATATTTTGATAGCGTCAGTTCATATATACATACAATTTTTTTCATATTTTTGTACGGAAAAAAAGGCAAAAGGTTACAAAAATATTGTATATATGCTTACTACAAGAAAAAACCGTTTTCTAAATCTGTATCTTCTTCACGTCTCATTCTTCGCTTTTCGTTCTTCACTCACTCTTGCCACGCCTCCCGTTACTGCAAACTTCATGGCGTCCTTCGCCGAAATATCAAGCGGGGTCACGTTTTCGGACGGAACAATGAACAAATCGCCCGACCAGCTATAGGCCTGTGGAAAATAGACCGCAACCTTATCTAATGCTTTCAACTCCGAAAGATCGGTTTGTGTAACAAATCCCACTTTTTCCAGATCAAATGAGCTGCTCATCTTCACCAGAACGGGATGCACAAACTTTTTTTCCTTACCCAGGAAGGCTTCAATAAAATCTTTGGCGGTGGTGTAGATGGTCTGCAAAAAAGGTGCTTGTTTCAGGAAGTTGGAAACATACTTTTTCACAGGCTGGGCAATTACGGTTTGCCCTACATATCCCAGTAAGGTAACCAACACCACGATGATTACCAGCCCCAGACCGGGTATATCCACACCAAACCACGATTGGATGGACGAACGCAAAAAACCATCGAAGAACCCAAACAGAGCATAGAGAATAAATATGGTAATCCCCAATGGCGAAATATACAACAGCCCTTGCAGAAAATAATTTACTAAACGGCGTTGTAACGACTTACGAAATAACTTTTTAGTTTGTGACATACAAAATTTTAATATTTAAAGATTCAAAAATTCAAGGATTCAAGGATTCAAAGATTCAAAAAATGGGATTCTGGAATTTTGGAATTTTTGAATCATGGAATTTTTGAATCATTTTTCCCCCAGTTTTTGTTTGGGCGGTTACCCATTTCGAGTTCCAGCATGCCGCCATTCACAATATCATCGTGCGTAAACCATGTTTTGTCCCAGGATTGCCCGTTCAATCTGGCCGATTGGATGTATTTGTTGCTCCACGAAGCATTTTTGGCTATAATGGTGAATTTTTTTCCATTATCCAATTGAATGGTGGTTTTACTGAAAATGGGACTGCCGATTTGATAAATGGGTATCCCTGCCGACACAGGGTAAAAACCCATAGCCGAAAACGCATAATATGCTGACATCCCGCCGCCGTCCTCATCGCCGGGAATACCCATCAGATCGTTGCGGAACCAGCTTTCCATAATCATCCGGATTCGTTTTTGCGTTTTCCATGATTCACCGGCATAATTGTACAGGTAGGGTATGTGGAAACTCGGCTCGTTGCCGGCAACATATTGCCCGATATTACCTGTACCATCGGGCTGTACGGCATAATACTGCCATTTTGACATGGGTATTTCCGTTGCAAACAGACGATCCAACTGGTCGATAAAAGGTTGCGCGCCCCCGAAAAGATCAATCAGATCGGCAATGCGGTGGTGTACATCCCAAATGTAAGTCCATGCATTGTTTTCGTCGTAATAATCCCGCGAGCCGATGCCCCCGGAAAGGGCATAGTCGAACGGTTCAATAAACTTTCCGTCCTTGTCTTTGGGATGGAAAAATCCTGTTTCCCTGTTGAACAGGTTACGATAATTATAGGATCGTTTCATAAAAAAATCATAATCCTCTGTTTTCCCCAACGACTTGGCTAATTGTGCGATGCACCAGTCGTCGTAGGACGCGGCCTGTGTTACTGCCACTGCCTGCCGTTTTTCAAAAGTATTAACCTCTTTTACCGTTTCTGTTTCACCTGGCCATATTGCCGGGAACCAGCCATTTTCATGGTAAAAATCGTCGAGTTCCGTCTTTGGCCCACGTCTCCAGGGAATCATCGTTTCGGTCAGCACCGTATGTTTCATCCCCTCAAAGGCTTTCGCCACATCAAATTTCAGGTTTTTTGACAATGCATCGGCGAAAATCACAGCGGCATGGTTACCGTTCATACAGTGGGCATCGCCAAAAACGCACGGGAATGTAGGCATCCATCGTTCGGGCGAATGTTCGCACATACGGATATACGAGGCTAATTTTTCTTCCTGGGCTTTCGGGTTGAGGATGGTCTGCAACGGGTGCAACGCATGATAGGTATCCCAAACCCAGTCGTCTGTCCAGAACGGAACGCCATCATCATCGTGTACCTGCCCGTCGAAACCGTTGAAATGTTTTCCGTCTTCCGAAATATTGATCATCCGCTCATGCGAACGATACAGAGCGGTATAGAAAACGGTTTTTTCATTTTCGGTACCACCTTCCACTTTGATTTTGCCCAATACCTTATTCCATTCATTGCGGGCATTTCTGGCGACACGGTCAAGATCAAAATCCACAATCTCTTTTTCCAGATTCTTTTTGGCCTGCTCCACACTGATGTATGAAATACCGTAGCGGGCTTTGACGGTTTTCACACCCGGGTCAAACTGTGCATAAGCAGAGACTCTCCTGCCTCCATCTTTGCTGTCTGCCTGCACAGGTAACTGATCAAACTCCAGATAAAAATAATGTTTTATACCGTGGAAATTTTCGTATCCGCTGATGGTATTGCCACCGGCTTTTATTTCGCCGCTACCTGTCGTGCGTATCATGACGGCGCGTTGGCCGCTGTCCTCGAAAGTGAAGGAGAAAATTGCCGATTTTGCTGCTGGCGCAAAATCAACATGGATACCAAAATCATCCAGAAAGACTGAATACCGGTACGGTTTCGAAATTTCCTGGTCATAGCGGTAATTGAAACCGGCGTTCAATTTTTCCACATCGCCGCAAAACGGCATCAGCATCAACACGTTGCCTTGCCTGTGCGAAGGCACGTTCAACGGGAAACCCTGCATGCGGTCGCTCACAAACTCGCGATGGGCGGGAATCATACGCAACATGCTGTTGGGCAAATGCGTGGTGGGAAACGTTGGAACCAACAGTATACTGATGTTCCCAATACGATTATTTACATAATCAACAGGCTCTTTGACAGGAGTACAGCCTGCCAGACAACTGAGTGCCACAAGTACTAAAATGATATTTTTCATGACTGTTTAGAGAATAAATTATCCCGCAAATTAAGCATTTTTTTCAGCAATATCCAAAAAAAAAACCCCACTGGCGGCCAGCGAGCGGGGCTTGATATGAGGAATAACTCCTCAGAAAAGTAAAGTATGAAAGTGTAATTTTACGGTACAAAGATATATCATTGATACGAGTTTTTTTTATTTTTTTGATGAACATATCTATAATGTTGATGAACTGTTGATAATTTTATTTGAATCATCCATTTTTGGGTCATTATTTTGCAGGCTAAAATCGTGAAATTGTAAATTTTCGCAGTATATTTGCGTCCAATTTTAAAATAAAATCATCAACAACAAATGAAGTCAATTTTCAAATATTTGCTTCCGGCAATCTTTCTAATTTTTAATTCGTGCCGGAAACAGCCTGAAATACCGCTAAAAATCAACCGCTTGGAACAAAGCATGTTCTCTATTCCCATAGATTCCATACGGGAGTCCATTCCGCGTTTGGAACAACAATACGGCGAATTGTTCGATCTGTACAGCATTCTGATGTTTCGTATGTCACCTCAAAATCCAAAATATCCGGAGGAATTGACTAAATTCCTTGTCGATCACCATATTAACCTTGCCTATAAAAGGGTGATGGAGGTTTATCCCAGCCTGAAAGATATTGAAACCGGACTGGGTAGAGCTTTTTACAATTATCAAAAGGAATTTCCTGAAAGAGTGATTCCTTCGGTATTTACGCTCATATCAGGATTCGGCGAATCGATAATTGTTGCCGATACCATTCTTGCCATTGCGCTCGACAACTATCTCGGTACAAATGAAGATATGTATTTCAGGCTGGAATTACCCAAATACCGGCGGCAAACAATGGATCGAAAATATATAGTGCCTAACTGCATGAAAGAATGGTTATCCACCGAATTTTCCTACAACGATTCCATTGACAACGTGCTCACCAACATCCTGTACGAAGGGAAAGTGATGTATGCACTGCAACGCATGCTTCCCAACACACCCGACAGCCTGCTGTTTGGCTACACGCCCGACCAGATACGCTGGTGCCGCAACAATACCGCCCAGATGTGGACATTCCTCGTTGAAAATAAGATGCTGTATTCCAAGGATTATCTAACCATCAACAAACTCATCGGCCCTGCGCCGTTCACTTCATTATTTACGCGCGAATCGCCCGGTCGCGCTGTTGTATGGTTAGGATACAGAATAATAGAATCGTATATGAAAAACAACAAAGTTTCCCTCGAAGCATTGTTGAAAGATAACGATTACCAGCAAATACTGGTAAGAGCAAAATTCAGACCGTAAAGGCCATAGAAAACAGGAATATGACCAAAACAGACGTATTAAAATTTTACCGTGAAACGGCTGTAAAACGTGAAAAGTGGAACCGCCGGAACCGGTTTTACCATCGCTCGCTCGAAAAATATTTTTCATTCATCATTCCTCCCGGCAAGCGTGTACTGGAATTGGGATGCGGTTCAGGCGACCTGTTGAATGCAGTGCAACCCGCTTATGGCGTAGGTGTCGACTTTGCGTCCGAAGTGATCGAAATTGCCATTCAAAAATACTCGAAAATCGAAAATCGAAAATCGAAAATCTTTTTCCGTGTGGATGATGCAGAATGTTTGGAGTTGAACGAAACTTTCGACTATATTATTTTGAGCGACATGATCGGATGTCTTTGGGATGCACAGGCCGCCATTCGTAACATCCGCAAGTTATGCCACCGTCAGACGAAAATTATTATTTCGCAATACAATTTTATGTGGGAACCGGTGATGAAATTCCTCGAATGGATGGGACTCAAACAACGTCAGCCCAATCAGAACTGGTTTTCGGTGCAGGATGTGAGAGGATTGCTACAACTCGAAAATTTTCAGACCATCAGAATTGAACGTAAAATATTGTTACCGGTATATTTCCCCGTTTTGAATTTTCTGTTCAATACCATTTTAGCAAATATCCCTTTAATCAATCGTTTAGACCTGATCAGCATCATCACAGCACGCCCTTTGTCAGGTGAAGTTGCTGAAGCATCGGTATCTATCGTCATTCCAGCGCGAAACGAATGCGGAAATATTGAAAATGCCATCAAACGCATACCTGAATTTGGGTTGCATCAGGAAATCATCTTCATTGAAGGTCATTCATCCGACCTGACGTTTGAAGAGATGAAACGGGTGCAGGCCTCCTATCCGGAAAAAGACATTCAACTGATGCGGCAAAGCGGTAAAGGAAAAGGTAATGCCGTGCGCGAGGCTTTCGATGCAGCCACCGGCGACATCCTGATGATTTTAGATGCCGACCTGACCGTGCCACCCGAAGAACTCCCCAAATTTTATGATGCTTTGCGTTTCAACAAAGGCGATTTTATCAACGGCTGCCGGTTAGTATATCCGATGGAAAGAAATGCCATGCGTTTTCTTAACCTGATGGGCAACAAATTTTTCGGCCTGTTTTTTTCGTATTTGCTGGGGCAACGGCTGAAAGATACCCTGTGTGGCACCAAAGTAATGTACCGCTCTGATTATATGTCCATAAAAGCCAATCGTAACTATTTCGGTGATTTCGATCCTTTTGGCGATTTCGATCTGCTGTTTGGAGCAGCTAAACTCAACCTGAAAATTACCGAAGTGATTATCCGTTACAGGGATAGAGAATACGGCTCCACGCAAATCAGCCGCTTCCGCCACGGATGGCTGTTGATGCGCATGAGCCTGTTTGCTGCACGGAAAATAAAATTTTTATAGCTCTTTACTGATTCTGTTTTGCCCAAGAATCCTTCAATGTAACGGTACGGTTAAAAACTAACCGGTTAACACTTGTATCAGGATCAACACAAAAATATCCCAATCTTTCGAACTGAAATCCTATTCCCTGTTTTGCATCTTTCAAGCAAGGTTCTACCAAAGCGGCAACCGTTTTCAACGAATCGGGGTTCAGGTTGTCTTTGTAGTCAACGCCTTCCGGAACGTCGTCGGGGTTAGGAACGGAAAATAATCTGTCGTAAAGACGTACTTCTGCGGGAACAGCATGTTGTGCGGATACCCAGTGGATGGTGCCTTTCACTTTGCGGCCATCAGGCGATTGTCCGCCACGGGAAGCCGGATCGATGGTGCAACGCAATTCAACAATCTCTCCATCAGCATTCTTCACTACTTCGTTACAGGTAAGAAGGTAAGCATACCGCAACCGCACTTCAGTGCCCGGTGACAGGCGAAAATATTTCTTCGGCGGATTTTCCATGAAATCGTCGCGTTCGATAAATATTTCGCGAGTAAACGGTATCTGGCGCGTACCCATCGTTTCGTCCTCAGGATTATTGATGGCTTCGAGCATATCCACCTCGCCTTCCGGGAAATTGGTAATGACCACTTTCAGCGGATTAAGCACGCCCATCACTCGGGCTGCCCGTTTGTTCAGGTCTTCGCGGATGCAAAATTCCAGCAGTGACAGTTCAATCATGTTGTCGCGTTTGGCAACACCCACTTTTTCTGCAAAGTTACGGATGGATTCGGGTGTGTAGCCGCGACGGCGAAGCCCGCAGATGGTAGGCATGCGCGGATCGTCCCATCCTGCTACAAAATTGTTTTTCACCAACTCAAGCAATTTCCGTTTGCTCATTACAGTATAGTCGATATTCAGCCGTGCAAACTCAATCTGTTGCGGAGCATGTATTTCCAGTTCACTGATGAACCAGTCGTAGAGCGGCCGGTGCACTTCAAACTCCAGAGTACAGATGGAATGCGTGATTCCTTCGATGGAATCGCTTTGGCCATGCGCGTAGTCGTACATCGGATAGATACACCAGTTGCTGCCCGTGCGGTGATGGTCGGCATGAAGAATACGGTACAGCACCGGATCGCGCAAATGCATGTTGGGTGATGCAAGGTCAATTTTAGCGCGCAACGTTCTGCTCCCGTCAGGAAACTCACCTTTGCGCATTCGTTCGAACAGTTCAAGATTCTCTTCCACCGGTCTATCCCGATACGGACTGGGCGTGGCCGGTTTTTGAGGCGTGCCGCGGTCGCGGGAAATCTCTGCCTGTGTGAGGTCGCATACGTATGCTTTTCCCTTATGGATCAACTTAATTGCCCACTGGTACAACTGCTCGAAATAGTCAGAAGCATAAAATTCTGCGTCCCACTGAAATCCAAGCCATTGAATATCTTCCTTGATGGCGTCAACATATTCGACGTCTTCCTTCACAGGATTTGTATCGTCGAAACGGAGGTTGCACTTGCCGTTGTACTTACGTGCTGTGCCAAAGTTCAGACAAATGGATTTTGCATGTCCAATATGCAGATAGCCATTAGGTTCGGGTGGAAATCGCGTGATCACACGTCCGCCGTTCTTCCCGTTCAGGATGTCTTCATCAATGATGGCATGAATGAAATTTGTGTTCTGTTTCGGCTCTTCTGCCGGAATAATGGTTGTTTCGGTCATGATAATGTTTCAAGAAATAGAAAGGCGCAAAGATATGGTTTTTTATTTGGTACTTTTTGAAAAAAGGATTTTTACCAACAACATTTTAAATTTTTTTTTGAAAAATGAAACTAAAATCTGTCTCTGCGGTGCTCCGCGTTACCTCCGCGCCACTCTGCGTAACTTTTTTTGTGACGCAGAGGTACGCAGAGATGACGCGGAGAACCGCGGAGCAGGATGAAGGGATTTATGGTAAATGTTTTTTGAGCCACTGGTCGAAAGGTTCGGGGTTGTTGGTTTGTGAGTAGGCAGAAACCATATTATTATAAACGACTTTTGTATTTGGATGCTTAATGCCCAAAACCTTTAGAAATATTGGATAAGCTTTCTGGTAGTATTCCAACGCCTTGCCGTAATCGCCCTGGTTATAATAAACCCCCGCTATGTTGTTATAGGATTGGGCTGTATCGGGATGCTCTTTGCCCAAAACCTTTTCACTTATGGTTAAATCTTTTTCGTAGTATTCCAAAGCCTTGTCGTAATCGCCCTGGTCATCATAAACCCCCGCTATGTTGTTATAGGTAGTGGCTGTATTGGGATGCTCTTTGCCCAATACATTTTCCAAAATGGTTAACGCTTTTTCGAAGTATTCCAAAGCCTTGCCGTAATCGCCCTGGTCATCATAAACCCCCGCTATGTTGTTATAGGTAGTGGCTGTATTGGGATGCTCTTTGCCCAAAATCTTTTCTCGAATGGCTAATGCTTTTCCGAAGTATTCCAAAGCCTTGTCGTAATCGCCCTGCGCAGTATGAACTTCCGCTATGCCGTTATAGATAGCGGCGGTATGCGCATGCTCTTTTCCCAGAATTTTTTCGCGAATATCAAGGGCTTTTTTGTAGAGTTCCAATGCTTCACTGAAATTGCTGATTTTATTATACAGTCCTGCAAAATAGGATAAATCTCGCGCCGCTACCAATAAATAGTTTTCGGTTTTTTTGTCTGTGGGGTTGATTTCCTCAACATTCAGATATTCCTCAATTTTTTCCTTGTACAGGCTCAACCTGTATTCAATTTCGGCTTGATGATGTATATTTTTATAATCTTTGTCTATTCGCTGGATTTGCTGTTCGATTTGCTCTTTTTTCTCGTCTTCAAAATCAATTTTGTGGAAACAATAATCGAAAAAATCCATGGCGGCAATCGATATTTTTTTTTCCTCTTCTTTTGAAGTAAAGAAGAAAATCTTTTTGTTGTAGGCATGTAGCACGTCGCGAGAGAGATTAAGCGCGAAATAGTCGGGTTGTGTGGTTACAGGTTGTTTTCCCAGAAAAGGGATTTGAAAATTCAGGATAAAAAAAACCTCTTTTTCCTTGTTGTCTT
>Ga0209628_10001194_pt1 | contig 16513 bp, 10 predicted proteins | sample TergutCu122P4_FD_187285 | JGI IMG/M metagenome (GOLD analysis project Ga0209628, IMG submission 187285) | Cubitermes ugandensis P4 segment gut microbial communities from Kakamega Forest, Kenya - Cu122 P4 (SPAdes) (version 2) | ecosystem: Host-associated > Arthropoda: Insects > Digestive system...
GGGATTGAATGAAATTTCACCCGATTTCCTGACTTCAGTTGGGTTTATAAGTTGTCCTTTAGGCATTTAATTGCTTTTATATGATTCAATATACGTAAAAAAACGATGCAAAATTAATTCATTTTATCGATATGGCAAAAAGAAAATTGAAAACAACTCAATACCTCTGTTCGACATAGTGTCTCGCTCTGTAACTACTCAGGTCTCCTTCGGACTTTTGAAAGAGGCCTGAGTAGTTACACTATTTATTTAATGATTATAATCCAATATTTTTTTGTATAATTCCAAATTAATGAATAATTTTGCCGAAATTTAAAGAATTATTTCTTATATAGTGAATCTTATATAATGCAGAAATATAGATTTTTAATATTGTTATTCTCAGGATTGTTCTGCCTCTTTTCAAGTTGTATTAAGCCTTTTGACCCTGTTGGGGTGAAAGATACAGCCGGTATTCTTGTTGTGGAAGGGATGATTTTGGAGGAAGGTTCTACAATCAAATTGAGCAGGACAGTGAAATTAGATGAGAAAATAAACGAATCCTCTCAAGTTAGTATTGCCAATGTAGACCATGCTACCGTTCATTTAATAGACAAAGAAAACAATACGATCGCTGCAGCAGAGCCTCAAATCATCAACGATGTATTAATACCGGGAACGTATGTTATACATGGAAACATCGCGTTTACGCCCGGAATGGAATATGCATTGGATATAAAGATTGGCAACAAACATTACCGGTCGGCTTTTGTCGCCCCGGTTCATACGCCTGAAATTGATGAAGTAACCTGGAAGTTAAATGATGACTTTAGTTTGGATATTATGGTTTCAACACATGATCAGGAGAATAAAACCAACTACCTGCGTTGGATGTTTGATGAAGACTGGGAAATCAGAGCGCCCTATTATGCTACCCACAGGTATGAGCAGGCTACCGGAGAGATAATCGCACACGCTATACACAATTCAAACAACAGATACTATTGCTGGGGAAAAGATCAATCGAAAACAATCGTATTAGGCTCATTCGACAAATTCACGGAAGCAGTCATCAAAAACAAACCCATACATCATATCCCGGCAAATGATTTCCGCCTGTTTTATTTATACAGCATATTAGTCAAACAGTATGGGATAGACAAAGAGGCATACGTCTATTTTGAAAATTTACGTAAAAATGTAGAAGAAAGCAGTAGCCTATTTAGCCCTCAACCAACTGAAAAAAAAGGGAATATACAATGTTTGTCGGATCCGGATGAATATGTCGTTGGCTATGTTATCATTTCGAAGGAAGTAACCTGTCGAATTTTTATTAATGCCAATGTAATTGTACCAAGAGATTTTAGTTGTGAGGGCGATCCGGGAATTGCTCCAATCGCTGAGATTGATCGTGTTTATCGACTTGGAGGTGCAATCTATATGTACGGGGGCGATAATAACTTCACTTTTTTTCCATTACAATGCGTTGACTGTACTGCATTAAAAGGCACAAAAAACAAACCTGATTTCTGGCCAAATGATCATCAGTAAAAATAAATATTTCAAAAATGTTGTTTGATAACAAAATAATGATTAATCTTGCCCAATATTTCAAGAATCGTATGAAACGAATATATACAGATGCAATGTTGATATTTTTTTTCTTCCTTTTTTGTGGAGGAATAATTTGTGCACAGGATAAGGGTAGAACGCAAATTCCTCCCACCGAAGTCATTCAAAACTATCTTTCTGAAACCAACGAGTATGCAGTTTTATTTAACGGAAAGACTGAGGCGCCTTATGATAGACTATACCAAAACCAGCCATACTTTGAAACATTTGTATTTGTGAAAGGCACATTGTGCTATAACAATGTAGTTTATCAAAATATTAATATGCGCTTGGATTTATACAGAGATGAATTATCGGTCTATTCGCCGAACAGACCATTTCCGGTCGTATTAGATATTAAAAAGTTCAATTATGCCATTTTGAATGGAAACATGATCATTGCATCAACGAATGAATCGAATACAGGATTTAAATATATGCTTTTAATTAAAGAAGGATTATATCCGGTTACCAAACAATATCGTGTGACAATCAACGAAGATGTTTCGCAATTAGAAATCAAACGATCCTTTCGCTTTCAGGAACGGTATCATATTACAATCAATGGAATTACCTACCAGATAAAAAACAAAAACACGCTACTTAATCTCTTTCCGGACAGGAAAAAAGAACTAAATGAGTTTGCGAAACAACACAAGTTGAGTTTTAAGTCGCAACAATTCGGACAATCAATTGTTGCTTTAGTCAATCATTATGAAAATCCAACAAGATGAAAAAGCGCTTATTCAGTCATATCATAGTGTTTCTAACATCAGTTTCATCCATTTGTATAGCACAGCATCACGTAACGCTACATATTGACAATCAACCGGCAGGTGAAATCTTCCGCCAAATTGAAAAGCAAAGTGGATATATCATCTATCGCTTTCCATGGGAAACCGATTCGTTGTTGCTCACCATCCATTGTGTGGACGTGACGCCCGAAACGGCTTTGCGACAAGCCTTTGAGGATACACAATTTCAAGTTTCCGTTTTTGAAGATAAATATATTTTCATCCTTAAAGACAGAAAATTAAACACAGAGATTCCGGAAGATCTTTTTAAAAAACGCCTCCGTCAAAGAGAAGGAACAGGCACAACCGGATTACTGCTCAATCCGTTGGAACAACGGGCCACATCCGAGAATAGGGTCTATACGATTGGAGACGAACATGCGACCAATGTGCCGGACAGGGTTACGCTGACAGGGATGATTACCGACTTTCGGACAGGTGAGCCGATTGTCGGCGTCGTCATTTATACAGAAAATATGTTGAACGCAGCAACAACAGATGCTTTCGGTTTCTATACACTCCAGATACCTTCCGGTCGCCAACGATTGCTAATAAGAGGTACCGGACTGAAAGAAACATACAGGCAGGTCATGCTGTATGCCAACGGAAAGTTGGATATCGAACTCGAAGAACAGGTCTATTCGTTGCGGGAAGTTGTCGTCACAGCTGATCGAATAGCCAACATTCGGAGTACGACTATGGGCGTCGAACGGATCCTGATCAAAGACATCAAAAACGTTCCGACCGTATTCGGCGAGACCGATGTGATTCGAGTCGTGATGATGCTTCCCGGTGTAAAAGCCGTTGGTGAAGCGTCGAGCGGTTTCAATGTACGCGGCGGTGCAACAGATCAGAACCTGATTCTGTTTAATAATGGAACGGTGTATAATCCTACACATTTGTTTGGTTTCTTTTCTGCCTTTAATCCGGATTTAGTGAAGGATATTGAACTCTACAAGAGTAGCATACCAACCAAATACGGCGGACGTATTTCTTCCGTATTGGATATCACTGGTAGAGAAGGCAATAAGAAAAAATTTACAGGTTCAGCCAGCCTCGGTTTATTAACCAGTCGACTTACGCTGGAAGGCCCTATCGGAGAAAAAACTTCCTTTATTGTTGGCGGACGTACCACTTACTCCGATTGGATGATGAACATGATACCCGAAGAAAGCGGATACAAAGAAGGAAAAGCCGGTTTTTTTGATTTGAATGCAATCATTGATCATAAATTTTCAGACAAGGATAATCTGTATATCAGTGGTTATTACAGCAAAGACCGCTTTCAATTCACCTTAGAAGACCAATATGGTTACAGCAATATCAATGCATCGGCCAAGTGGCGGCATCTGTTTAATAACCAACTCACCAGTACCTTTGTTTTTGGATATGATCATTACGACTACACCAATTCATTGTCTGATAATCTTTTTGAGGCTTATCTGCTCAAGTTCGGGATAGACCAGGGATTTGCTAAATTAGACTTCACTTCCTATCTGAACGAAAAACATACGCTTGACTTTGGACTTGGTACGATATTATATAATCTCAATCCGGGAGTATTTATGCCGGATTCGCCCGAATCATTGATACAACGCGATCAGGTACAAAAAGAACAAGCGTTGGAATCAGCTGTCTATTTGGGTGATCGCTGGGATATAACACGGGCTTTTTCGCTTAATGCAGGGATTCGATACAGCTTGTTTGGCGCAATGGGACCACGAACCTACAATATGTATGATCCGAACTTCTTGCCACAGGAGGTCACACTGCTCGAAACAAAAGAGGTGGCCAACAAACGTTTTTTCAAGACCTATCAATATCCCGAACTGCGCCTTTCAGCACGTTATATTTTGAATGATGACCTATCCCTGAAAGCCGGTGTAAATACGTTGAGCCAATATATTCATAAATTGTCGAACACGACCATCATGTCGCCTACCGATACGTGGAAACTGAGCGACGCCAATATCAAACCTCAAAAAGGAATGCAGGCGGCTGCCGGGATTTATAAGAATTTCAAAAACAACTTCATTGAATCGTCTGTCGAACTGTATTATAAGACGATGAAAGATTATTTAGATTATCGTAGCGGCGCTCAACTTATTATGAATCATCATATCGAAACCGACGTAGTCAGTACGCAAGGCCGTGCCTACGGAATCGAATTGATGTTAAAAAAGACACAAGGCAAATTGAATGGCTGGTTAAGTTATTCATATTCACGTACCGAACTTCGCCAGAACGATGCACGTGATAACGAGCCTGTTAACTATGGCAACTGGTATCCGGCTGCTTTCGACAAACCCCATGAATTTAAAATGGCTGGTAATTACAAATTCACGCAACGATACAGTGTGTCGCTGAATTGTGAATACAGTACAGGCCGTCCGATAACGTTACCTACATCCAAATATAATTTTGCAGGAGGAGAATTTGCTTTTTATTCCGAACGCAATCTATACCGTATTCCCGATTTTTTCAGGTTGGATTTTGCCGTTAACATTGAACCAAGCCACCACCTGACGTTGCTGACACATAGCAGTATTTCGTTTGGTATATACAATTTGACTGGAAGGGAAAATGCTTATTCGGTATATTATAAGGCAGAAAATGGAGAGCTACAAGGTTATAAAATGTCGATTTTCGGCGCACCGATTCCTTATGTTTCATATAATATCAGGTTTTGACCATGAGAAGGGGAAAATATATATTGATATACATTTTTACAGGATTGTATTGCCTTCTTTCAAGTTGTATCAAACCATTTGAACCTGTAGGAGTAAAAGATACAGCTGGTATTCTCGTTGTCGAAGGGATGATATTAGAGGCAGGTACAACGATTAAACTAAGCCGGACTGTCAAATTGAATGAAAAATTGCGTGATTCTTCCCGTATGGTTTTTGTGAATGATGCACATGTTTGTGTAATAGACAATCAATCAACTGTTGTTGCTAACGCCGAACAGCAAATCATAAATGGAAAGGTTAAGCCGGGTGAATATATCGTGCAAAGCAAAATTCTTTTTACACCAGGGAAAAAATATGCATTGGATATCCGGATCGAAGATAAACATTATCAATCCGCTTTTGTGTCCCCTGTTTCGACTCCGAACATAGATGAAATAAGTTGGAAGTTTTATGGTGATAATAGTATGGATATCATGGTTTCAACACACGATCCGGAGGGGAAAATCCACTACTATCGTTGGGCTTATGAAGAAGATTGGGAGATCAGGGCAACTTTTTTTGGTGAGGCAATCTTTGATCTGCAAAATTTTGACATCATAAAACAGGATATTAAAGGTCCCAATAACAAATATTATTGTTGGGATTCAAATGTTTCTAAGTCGATTTTGTTGGGTGCATCCGACAAACTCACAGAAGCTGTTATTAAAAACAAACGGATTCTCCGAATTCCTCCCCTTAACACCCGTTTTTCCTATTTATACAGCATTTTAGTCAGGCAATATGCAATCGATAAAGAAGCCTATCTTTATTTTGATAATATACAAAAAAACATAGACCAGGGTGGAAGCTTTTTTGCTCCGCAACCAAATGAGATCCGTGGGAATATAAAATGTTTATCCAATCCTGAAGAGCCGGTCGTCGGTTATGTTGTCGCAACAAAAGAAGTTGCTTCGCGTATTTTTATCAATATGGAAAAAAATGAAGGAGAAGATTTTCACAATTGTTGGGAACAATTCGAATTCACAATTCCCGAACTACCAATCGCATATTACAACGAATATGGTATCATTTCTTTACTCGATGAGGATATAGGTTTATACCTGTGTGCTCCTGTCAAATGTGTAGACTGTACACGGCGTGGCGGTACAAAAAACAAACCCGATTTTTGGCCAAATGATCATCAATGAGTAGATGGTAGATGGTAGTGAGTAATGGTTAAAAAAAATTATAATTCATCAATGACAATACGAATGATATGAAACATACGATTCTTTTATTTTTTTTAACGATTTGTCTGGTTAGTCCCGCTGTCAACGGACAAATTAACGAACGCGTTTATTTACAGACTGATAAACAATTATATCTGGCAGGCGAATTGCTGTGGATGAAAATGTACACAACAGATATAAAAGGTCAATTATTGTCGTTAAGTAAAATTGGCTATGTCGAACTGATCCATGATTCCATACCAGAGATTCAGGTAAGTATAGATATCCTTGATGGTACAGGCGCCGGATGGATGGAATTGCCTGCCATGCTTCCAACCGGATACTACCGGATGATAGCCTATACCCGATATATGCGAAATGAAGGAGAAAAAGTATATTTTGAAAAAATAATCTGTATCGTAAACCCATTCACCCAAAACAATGATTTGTATACGGAAGAAACCAATACATCCATCTTGTTTAATCCAATCGAAAAAGTTGTAAATCAGGTTGATTTGTCCGTTGATAAACAAGTATATACACAAAGAGACAAAGGAGAAATCAGGCTTAAGGGGTTGCCAGCCGATCATATTGCCTTAGGGATTTCTATTGCCGGACTCGACCCATCGCTGGAGGCAACCAGCACAATCGTTGATTGGAAAAAACAACTATCCGGCGAAAGTGTCCCCTTATTAAACAGACAGTTTTTGCCTGAATATGAAGGGGCGATTATTGACGGTGTTTTGATAGATTTGGAAACAGGAAACCCAGCCGACGCTTCGAACGTGTTGAGTTTGCTGACTTTTCCCGGTAAAGAAATACAATTGTTTGCCGGACAGGGCGACACCAACGGCAATGTATCCTTTTATACACATTGCGTTGCAGGGAAGCACGAGTTGACAACAACAGCCTACAATCTGTCTTCAAAGAAATACCGGGTTGATATCAGATCGCCTTATGCGATGCATACTTCTGTACATCTCCCTTCGTTCAATCCGGATAGTACATGGCTTGGCTACATTCAAAACAGAAATATTGCCATTCAAGTGACCCATGCGTATATGGCAGATTCACTAAGCAGTATCAAAGAAATCGCTTCCTGTTCCAACTTCCGTCCACATGATCGATTCAAATTGGATGAGTATACCCGTTTTCCGAATATGGAAGAAGTGTTTATCGAATTTATTGATTATGCCAGAATACGCCGGACAAACGAAGGACGAAGATTGTCCATTATGACCGAAGGATTAGTAAATTTTACAAATAATGTCCTGCTGTTATTAGATAATATCCCTATCACCGATCATGAATTGATTTGTGGATATAATCCGTTGCTAATAAATACGATAGATCTGCACATTGGACGTTATTTATTTGGAGGGTATCTCTTTGATGGAATTATTTCATTCTTTACATATCAAAATGACTATCCCGGAGTTACATTCGATGCAAGCACTCAATTATTTGATTATGAAGGAACGCAGCCATACCGATATTTCTATACACCATTCTATAATGACGAAAACAGAGATTTACGTGTGCCGGATTTTCGCCATACGCTTCTTTGGGAACCATCCATATATAGCGATGGACAATCCGAATTGGTTATCCCTTTTACCACATCCGACCTTCAAGGAAGTTATCTAATCACAATCGAAGGAATTGGAGCAAATGGAACTACTGTATATGCAAGGCAAATAATTGAGGTTGAATAGTATTATGAGAAAAACACTATTTTTTTTCAGCACCATTCTAATCTGTTCGATTGTCTGGTCCCAACAGATTGTAACCGGAAAGATAACCGATGCAACAGATGGAACTCCGGTCGCCGGAGCTTCTGTTACTGTTGCCAATACCACCATTGGAGCAACTTCCGACCTGTCGGGATACTATTCATTGACCGTTCCGGTAATGGGAAGTTTCGAAATCGTCGTTTCTCATGCAGGCTATCAGCCTGTCTTTTATAGGATTGAGACACAACAAAACAATCATCAATACAACGTTACATTGGAAATCCATGAATTGGAAGAGATTGTTGTAGGCGCAGCCAAAACATACTCAAACAGCGACGTTACATTGTTTTGGCAGAAAATATTGGGCGAAAGGCCATCGAGAAACGGAATGCAGGTACTCAATGCTGAAAAGGTATACTTTTATAAAAGAGGTCAAATTTTGAAGGCATCATGCAGAGAACCCATCGAAATTATCAATCACCATACGGGATACCATATCCGTTATATGCTTCAAAGTTTTCAGCACGACTATACCGGCAATGAAACTGAATTTTACGGTATGCCATTTTTCGAGGAGCTTGTTCCTCAAAACAGCCGACAGCAAAACAGATGGGAGAAGAAACGTCAAGAAGTCTATGCTGTTTCACTCAATCATTTTCTGCGTGCGTTTTACAACAGCCAAATCCATGAAGCAGGTTTTTTTGTAATCGACCCCTTTGTGTTTGAAAACGTTTATCAGCCACCGCCTTCCGATAACATACCTTCGGGACAGACAGGCATACCACAGTCGCCGGTTGAGTCGAAAAAAAATGATGAACGCGCACTCGCGAGACAAGAGTTTGTTGAAAAAGTGAGGACGGAGTATCAGCGACGGAATCAAATATCATATTTGCTCTCAGATTATCGGAGGATGTTCGAAACGACTCCTTCCGCCATGTTGGAGATGGTCAGCAACCATGTGATTTCATCACTGAGGCAAAAAAATACGGTACTGTCCGAACAGCATGCTGTTCAAGTAAATATCGCGGATTCCCTGATTTTGATATGTATTTCCAAACCCGCTGCTGATTTGAAAGGACGAACAGCATCTTATCCTGTTATGGTAGGTATGCCTCCGCAACAACTTACCATCTTTTCGGATGGAAGTTATACGGGAATGTTGAAAATGCAGGAGTTTCGGGGCAATTCGATTTCCTTATCAGCATTATCTTCAGCATTGCCAGTCGAATATGCTACTAAGGTTTCAGCGCCTTTAGCTAAGGAAGTCGCTTTTGATGAAAATAAATACTTGTTAGGTGATATTGCCCAATATTTCGATAAACAATTGAGTGTTTATCCGCAGGAAAAGATACATCTGCATAGCGACCGTGATTATTATGTACCCGGTGAGCGGATTTGGTTCAAAGCGTATGTCATTGATGCTCGCACCCATGTAGCTACCACCCAAAGCCGGTATGTATATGTGGAACTGATTAGCCCGGTTGATACACTTATCAACAGGGTAATGATACGCCCCACAGACGACGATCAGTATTACGGCCATTTCTTTCTTTCGGAAATTATTCCCGAAGGCAACTACACGCTTCGCGCCTACACCCGATACATGGAAAACATGGGCGATGATTATTTCTTCAAAAAAAATATCCGGATAGAAAATTTGGCTACTCCCGTTAATCAACAGCGCCCAACAGCAAACAGAGGTTTATTGAAAGACAATTTCAGCGTTTCATTTTTCCCCGAAGGTGGAAATCTTGTGGAAGGCGCTTTTTGCAGGGTAGCATTTAAGGCTATCAACATAAATGGATATCCGGAAGCGATTTCCGGTAAGCTGATTGATGAAGCCGGTGTTGAGATTGCTTCCACAGAGACGTTTTTTGCCGGTATGGGCGTATTTGAGTACACCCCGCAAGCGGGGAAAAGATTCTTTCTGAAATGCAAAAACAGGGGAGGCCTTGAAAAACAATTTGAACTTCCGCTACCTGACCCTCGCGCCTGTGCATTAACCGTTATACAAAACAATAACAGAATTGCTGTTGGCGTCCGCATATCTCCCCAAAGTCGCAGCAATTCAAACAGCCCTTATTACCTGCTTGCTCACTGTCGGGGAAAGGTGCTTTATTATTCGGAAACGGATCGGGATGAAGTTCTGTTTGACACAGAAGACTTGCCTGCGGGGTCATCCATTTTATGTTATTTGACGAATGGTTGAATCCCTTAAGCGAAAGGTTGCTGTTCAGTAAGAATTATGGTGAGGACAAAACGACAGTCGGGTTTCATACGGACAAGACACAGTATGGGAGGCGCGAAAAAGTTGTTACTACCCTTTCTCTTACTCCCTCTCCTTCCGGGAGGGTTGGGGAGGGGCATTTCTCAGTAGCCATTACCGACGATCAGGACATTGCGGTTGATTCTTCCACTACAATCCTGTCAAGCTTTCTACTCACGTCCGAGTTGAGAGGATATATTGAGAACCCTTCCTTTTATTTACATGACACTGATGCATCAACTGTCGCACTCGATTATCTGATGATGACGCATGGATGGAGGAGGTATACTGTTCCGGATGCTGTCAAGGGAAATCCGAAATCTCCCCGGATTCCGTTTCAGACAAGTCAGGAAATATCCGGCAATGTAAAAATCCCGACATCTTCAAGGCCTGTAACTGACAGTGAAGTATCTATTTTGACGAGAGACGGGGATTTTGGAATAACTGCAACCGACGAGACTGGCGCATTCTCGTTTCATGACTTCGAGTACCCCGACAGTACATCCTTCTATATTCAGGCTTTAGGCAGGCGGGGATCAGGCAGTGTTGAACTTACCTTGGATGGTGAAACATTTCCCCGTCCGGTGCATGCGGTGCAAAGCCCCATTGTGGAAATTCCGGCAATCCGCGAGCTAACAAAAAGTGAACCCGAAACAAATGATTTTATGGTAAAGGCAGAACAACGTGCAAGGTTTGACGAAGACATGTGGGTCATTCTTTTGGATGAGGTTGAAATAACAGCGCGAAGGATAGAACGGAAGTTTGATGAACCCCGGCTACAGTTCGTGTTGAATGAGAACTCTGACGTGACCATTGGAAAAGAAGAGATTGAAAGAGCTGCATCGGGAAGTATTACAGTCATCGATTTGATTCGAAAAACAGCCCCGGCCGGAGTCAATGTGACGGAAGACGGACGTATATCCATCAGAGGGTTAGATTCCTTACAAGGAGGAACTTATCCGTTAATAATAATTGATGGAGTACCAGGTTCTTTGGATATTCTTCAAGTTGATGCGGTTGCAAGTATTGATTTTTTCAAAGGTGTCGGTGCATCATCATTTGGTGTACGTGGAGCAAACGGCGTCATCAGCATTACAACCAAAACAGGAGCAACAGGCATTATCCAGGAAAATAAAGGATTATATTCTAAGGTATACACTCCCTTAGGTTATCAAAAGCCGGTAGAATTTTATTCACCTACGTACGAAACATTGGAATCCAAACACCTGACCATTCCCGATTTCCGGACTACCGTCTTCTGGAAACCCGACGTAGTAGTTGCTGAAAAAGGCGAAGCAGGTTTTGAGTTCTACACGTCCGATTTTCCAACAACCTATTCCGTTGTTATAGAAGGATTAACGACAGATGGCCGAATCATCCGGCAGGTAGAAAAAATTCAAGTTAAATAACAAAAAATCAAATACTAAAATCTTTTATTTCTTGTCTGAAGAAGTGCGCGGATATTTTCCGTTGATACACCCGGAGGCATTCCACCGGCACATGATAGAATGAAACGGGAATAGTCGTTCAATTCGTTGAGCATAGTCGCTGTAGCCTGTTTTACCTGTTCGGGTGTACCGGCAGCTAATACATCACGTGGAGGTATACTCCCCAAAACGGTAAGTCTGTTTCCGGTAGCCTCCTTGATCCCGTTAATATCCATTTGCACACCCGGATTAAATATTTGAACGCCCATGTCGGGATAGTGTTTCACGGAAACAACAAAATTGGCATCGTTATGAAACAATTTTACTTTTGAAGGTGCGGAATCGAAAATTTCTTTGATATAAGGAAATCCGAAAGTCAGAAAATCTTCTTCGCTTATAAATCCTACGATATCGTCAAGCATCATAATTCCGTCGATAGACGGGAATGTTTGACGTTGTATTTCATGCCATCTCAATAAAAAATCAGTGATGATGCGTAACAGACGGCGTACTCTGTCAGGTTCCATGATGATAGCCATCATCAGTTCCGTTGTACCCATCAAGAAGGATGCGATATTCAAGGGGCCACGTGATACGGAAAACCGTATCCGGTGTCCGGCTGCTTCAATTGCCGCTTGTGCTTTGATTAAACGATTGAGCATAAATGGTAATAAACCATCTGTTTCCGGATTTGGCAAGACCAATTCATCAATATCTTCGGGCTTATGAATCGTTTTATTGGCAAAAGGAAATTCATTTTTCCAAAAAATACATTTAGCGCCGAAAGCCGACGGTTCGGTACACATGCCGTATTCACTCCAAAAGCCGGGAAAAAATATAACTTCAGGAAATGTTTCGATTGCGGCAAGGTTAGCTTTGAGCCACAACGCATCATTCGAAAAATAATCCAAAATAGATATTCCATACCAGTTAGGTAACCAGGGACTGTCTATGATAAAGCCTGCCGGTAAATCGTCTTGTACTTTGCCATTTATCACCTCAATGAGGCGATTCCATTGTTTATCAGTCATGATTGCGTGTTATTTGTTAAAAATATTACTATATGAAATGATTTTCTACTGCAGGATATATCACACTATTTAATTTGTGTTTCCTAAATTCAACCTAATCTGTTTTAATTCATCCAAATCATTTACAGGACGTTCAATATCGTAGGGTATCGGTAAATTTGAAAATGTCTGAAAGTATAACAAACAGGCATCTTTCCACCAAATTGCATCGCGTGATTGAATTTTCAAACGCGATTGCACATGCAAAAAACGCTCTGTATCCACGTACTTTTCCAGTTGATCCCACGTTTTTTGATATGCTCGTACTTGCTGCACACCTGCATCATACTTGTAGCAAAGTTCGTCCCATAAGATGCGCCCGTTTTTCAACGGATGATCCCAAGGAACCCGATGAAACCACAACAATAGATGTTCAGGACAGGAAAAAAGCGAGTTAAATGTTTCTTTCAACGGTGAAAAGTATTGGGAGACCGCATCACTGCCGGATGTTGTCCGGTCGAAACCTATCCCTTTCGCATCCGCTTTGTGATAATAGATGGCTGTCCAGTCGGCGCGCGCGCCTCTGTCGTGCCAGGGCTGTGGACCATAATGATGACCTTCGGCAAAAATATGATGCAATCCCAAAGGCATCATATAATTAACGACAGTTTCACGGGACGAAAGCATCATATCCTTTACCTGTTTGACAAACATTTCGTCCGACGTAAAGGTCATTCGTATCCATTCATCGGCAATTTGTTCCGACGTCAAGGTATAATCCCATGCCAAACGCCCAAAACAATACCAGTTTGCCTGTGCAAAATGGTGTCCTGTCCAGTTAGCGTCCTCTCCAATGTTGGCGACACCTGCAATCGCTGAAAATTTTGACGGCCTCAATGTCCCATCCGTAACCTTAGCGACCGTAGAACCGGCGCCATTGCAATACGTGTCGCTATCTAAACATTCTTTAAATAAAGGCGACAGATAAGCCAGGTGGTTTGAAAATCCCAAGTATTCCTGTGTGATCTGAAATTCAACCATCAACGGTGTTTTTTGCATAGCCCCAAACAAGGGATTAAACGGTTCGCGTGGCTGAAAATCGACCGGCCCGTTTTTAACCTGAATGATGACATTATCTAAAAATTGGCCATCTAACGGCATAAATTCGTTGTATGCCTGTTTTGCACGGTCGTCCGCATTGGGCGCATAGACAAACGCTCGCCACATCACAATACCGTTATAAGGCTTCAACGCCTTTGCCAGCATATTGGCACCATCGGCATGAGTCCGTCCGTAATCTTGAGGCCCCGGTTGGCCTTCGGAATTGGCTTTTACCAGAAATCCTCCAAAATCAGGGATCAGTCGATAAATTTCTTTTACTTTATTATTCCACCATTGCTGAACGGCCGGATTCAAAGGATCGGAGTCGTTTAATCCTCCTAATATCTTAGGCGATGAAAAATTGACTGATAGATAAACCTTAATGCCATAAGGCCGAAAAACAGCTGCGATTGCTTTCACCTTTTGTAGATAATCTTCTTTCAGGATATCGGGCGAAGCATTGACATTATTCAGTACCGAACCATTGATGCCAATTGATGCATTTGCTCGTGCATATTCTTCATACCTTAGTGATAGTTTATCCGGTAGTTCTTCCCATTTCCATAAGGAACGCCCGGCGTATCCGCGTTCGATACTTCCATTCAGGTTATCCCAATGATTTAATATACGGTAATTATATTTCGGTGATTCTGAAATGGTGAATTCTCCGGAAAGTTTGCCGTTTTGTTGTAACCTCAACAAATGATAAGTGCCATAAAGAATCCCCTGTTCGGTCAAAGCCTGAATCGTAACACCCGAATCTTTATTTCCGTTTATCTGATACCCTTCTTTCCCCAACTTGTCCAATGTTTTGTTTCTTGAAACTGTCAATTGAACCTTACTTCCTGCCCATCGGGTTTGCAATTCGCGGACAGCAATATCGATCATCGGACTCTTTCGGTTTGAAGTCACAGTCGCATGATAATCACCTGTATCACGTAACCAAAGACGACTCCCATCCTCCGCACGGCAGAGCAAAGGTAATAATAATACCAACAAAAGAAATATTCTCCACATAATAAATTAGTTATGTTGTTTTAATCCAAATTTTTTATCAATAGATTTGGCAAAAGTACAAATAAAATTTGTCTCTTACGAAGACATGAGTAGATAGTCAATAATTGTATTCCCACACGCCATTTTCGGTAATTTCCTTCACAGGAAAGCCTGATTTATTGTATTCGTATGAAGTTTTGCTGGTTGCATATTTTTCGAATCCTGCAACTTCTTCATGTCGAATTAGATTTGTTTCGATGATGTTGTTGGTATTCGAAAACAGTCCGGGATTGCCCTGTATGTAGAAAATCCGGTATGGATTTCTATAATTATCAAATTTATAGGAAGTTTCACTTATTAATTTATTGGTGTTTCCGAAAAGATTTGAATAGTATTTGTCGTTCGTTACATTTCGATTATTGTCATATGTATATACATTATATTGTGTTATCTCTCCCGAATCGCCATGCAAATTTACGCGCACAATATTTGAACCTTCGTATAAATAAGTCTGTGATGACCGGAGTTCAAATTTACCATTTGCGTTGAACGAGTTGGAATAATAAACACTTTTCGATAATCGACCTGAATTATCGTATTCATATAGACTGTAGTTTTTGACAGCGCTATTTTTGGAAGTCATAAACTCGGTTCTACTTTCCGCAAACGACGAAGAATACAACGACTCATCAAAAGCCGATTCAATTTTTGTAAGCTGGCCATTTTTATCATACAAATACGTCTTAAAATAATACAGACTGTTTTCTTCCACAATCCTGCGTGCATCATCGTAATAATACGTATGAACAATCTTGCCATTCGATGAAACAGACTTAATTGGCTCGTGTCCCAACATCGGATCCGTGCCTATTATATCACCGTCCTGCGAACAGGCAAAGGCCATAACGCCCAACACACAACCAACGAAAAGGCGAATAGATATTTTCATACGAATTGTCTTAAAATTTGGAGCAAAGATAAAACTTTTTTTATATAAAACAAACAGTTACACAGCCTTTCTTTCAATCTGCCGGAAAGACTACTCCCAACTGGTGGCGGATTTCGTCGATAATTTCGATGGTGATCAATGAATGTTCGAGCGAGTTGTTTTGGGATTCCTGTCGGCCGGATTGGATCAAATCGATAAATTCGGCTATTTCGTAATAATATTCGTTATGTTCGACCTTGGGATAAATGTTTGTTTTTTGACCGTTTCGGGGTGTGAGAGTTGCCTCACTGATGATGTTGATGCGGTCTAACGTGATTATCCCTTCTTCGCCCTGAATTTCGGTAGGGAGTTTTGAATCTGCGATTTTGCTATAAAGAACGGTGGCGTTCAGACCGTTTGCGTATGTAAAACAGACATTTCCGTGGCCATCTGCACCGCTAAAGAGTTTCACTCCGCTTGCCTGAATCGTTTGAGGGCGACCAAACAGAACTACCATTGGATAAATGGTATATACGCCGATATCCATAATGGCTCCGTTGCTTAACTCCGGATTAAACGCATTCAGGACAATGCCTTCTTTCAGTTTATCGTAACGCGACGAGTACTGGCAATAACAGGAAAAATATTGCCTGACGGCGCCAATTTGAGGCATCGCCTTTTGAACAGCCAAGAAACCGGGCGTCAGCGTAGGCTTCATCGCTTCCATTAACACAACATGATTGTTTTTAGCCGATTCGATCATTTTGCGA
>Ga0209628_10001195_pt1 | contig 16511 bp, 12 predicted proteins | sample TergutCu122P4_FD_187285 | JGI IMG/M metagenome (GOLD analysis project Ga0209628, IMG submission 187285) | Cubitermes ugandensis P4 segment gut microbial communities from Kakamega Forest, Kenya - Cu122 P4 (SPAdes) (version 2) | ecosystem: Host-associated > Arthropoda: Insects > Digestive system...
AAAATTTCGGACGAACAACTCTTTTACTGCCAACAACGAGGCATTGACAAAGAATCTGCTATCAGTTTGATTGTGAATGGTTACGCCAAAGATGTACTCAACAAACTTCCCATGGAGTTTGCCGCAGAAGCGCAGAAGTTGCTGGAAATTAGTTTGGAAAGAAGCGTGGGGTAAAAAACAAAGTTAAAATAACAACATGAATATTAAGAAAGTAAAAACGATTATCGCTGCTCTGTTTTTGTTTTTTCCTTTTTTTTTAACGGCACAAACAAAATCTAATAACTACACAAAAGTAGATGAAGCCATTAGAAAATATAACAACACTGCCTCTAATAACGAAATTAGGGAGATTGCAAGGTTTATTTATGAAAATTTTAATACAGAAACCGAGAAATTAAGAGCCATTTTTATTTGGCTTTCATTAAATTTCAATTATGATGTAGAAAACATGTTTTCGTTGAAATCTTATGGTGATTCTCAAGAACTTATTGATGAAATGCTTGAAGAAAAAAAAGGGGTTTGTATGCACTTTGCATACTTGTTCAAAGAGATTGGAGATATATTAGGGATTAAAACACATTGTGTATCCGGTTATACCAAACAAGATGGGAAAATTAATTCTCTTTCACATTCTTGGTGTGCAAGTTTTGCAGATTCGGTATGGTATCTAATAGATCCGACTTGGGGGGCAGGATATGTTCAGAACAACAAGTATGTAAAAAAGTTAGATAATGACTATTTCATGGCTGAGTCTGATAAATTTATTCAGACCCATTTTCCTTACGACCCTTTGTGGCAGTTTTTATTATACCCTGTTTCTGAACAAGAATTTTATGATGGTCATACAATAATTAATAAAGAGAAACCCTTGTTTAACTACTTAGATACTTTGGCAGCATACGAAAAAGCAACAAGATTAGAACAACTTATTGCCACAAATAAAAGGATTGAACAAAATGGAATGAAAAATTTACATACTCGGAATCAGTTTGAAAACAATAAGAAAGAGATTGACCATTACAAACAAAACATTGTTATCGAATACTATAATTTTGCAGTTAATTATTTTAATGAAGGAGTAAATGCTTTAAATAGATTTATCACGTATAGAAATAACCAGTTTATTCCCCAAAAAAGTGAAATGCAGATCAGATTAATGGTGGATGATGCAGAGGTAGCACTTGCACGCTCGCAAGAAGAACTACAAAAAGCATCCACCGCAGATGAAAATACATTAGGAATGATTTATCAACTACAAGCAATGTTAAATGAGGCGAGAGCTCAGGTGAATACGCAAAAGGAGTTTGTTGAAAAGTACTTTATTACCAAGCCAATGTTTAGAAAAACATTATTTAATAAATACTATTGGATGGGGATTCCGCTGAACTAATAAAATCTTGAAAATGAAAAAACAGTAGAATTAATGATTGATATTTTTTTTACAAATCAGGAATTGCATTCCTGATTTGTAAAAAAAAGTTATTTTTGCCGCATGATTCAAAGAGATATTATAGAGAAAATTAAACTGATGGCAGCCAAAATGCCTATCATTTCAATTACAGGGCCGCGGCAGTCGGGGAAAACTACCGTAGCAAAAATCTGTTTTCCTCATTATGACTATGTTAACCTTGAAAATCCGGACACGCTTGAAGATGCAAAATCCGACCCGCGACTTTTTCTATCTCGTCATAAAAACGGTTTAATCATTGACGAAATACAGCATTTTCCACCATTATTTTCTTATATTCAAACCATTAGTGATGATAGAAACAAAGTAGGCGAATTTATTCTTACCGGTTCACAAAATTTTTTGCTTTCGGCTAAGATTTCGCAAAGTTTAGCAGGCAGAGTTTTTGTTACACACTTGTTGCCGTTTAATTTTTCTGAACTACAAACTGCAAATTATCAGTTAGTTAATTATTCAGAGTATATTTTTAAAGGATTTTATCCAAGAATATATGATAAAAATATTGAACCCGAACTGTTTTATCCATCGTATATTCAAACATATACAGAAAGAGATATAAGACAAATTTTGAATGTATCAAATCTTTTTTTGTTTCAGAAATTTATGCGATTAGCTGCCGGACGCATCGGACAAATATTGAATTACAGTAATATAGCAACAGAATTGGGCGTTGACTTGAAAACTGTAAAATCATGGTTTTCAATTCTCGAAACAAGTTTTATTGTTTTCTTCCTTCAACCGCATTACCGAAATTTTTCAAAACGTTTGCTCAAAACTCCCAAACTTTATTTTTATGATACCGGATTGGTTTGCAATTTGTTGGGTATAAAAAAACAAGAAGATATTGACATCCATTGGGCAAAAGGAGCTTTGTTTGAAAATATGATTATTGCCGATTTGATGAAAAATTATTACAATCGGGCAGAAGTGCCGCCGCTTTATTATTGGCGAGACAACACGGGAAATGAAATTGATTGTTTGATTGAAGAAAGTAATTTGATAAAAAGCATTGAAATAAAATCTTCATCCACCATTAGTTCAGATTTTTTTAAAGGATTGAACTTTTATAAAAATTTGAATGATAACACTAAGCAATACCTGATTTACGGAGGAGATACTAATTTGCAACGTAAAGAAGCACAAATTGTGGCATGGAAAGTTACAAAAAATATATCATTAGAAACTTTGTAATAAATATACTGTGACCCTATCCATAATTATTCCTGCCTATAATGAAGCACAAACAATTCATTTACTGTTAGATAAAGTTTTAGCAGTGAATTTAGTGAAAGAGTTTAAAAAAGAGCTCATTATTGTTAACGATTGCTCCGTTGATAATACCCAAGAGGTTGTTGAATTATATATTAAAAATCATAAAGATTCTAATATTCAATTGATTAATCAGCATTATAATCAAGGAAAAGGGGCTGCCATTAGAAAAGGATTAGAATTTATTACGGGAGATTATGTAATTATTCAAGATGCTGATTTAGAATATGACCCTGAAGATTATAACCCTTTATTATCTTATATGATTGACAATAATCTGTCTGTTATCTACGGTTCTCGATTTTTAATGAAAGAAAACAAACATTCCTATCAAACATTTTATTTAGGGGGGAGAATCGTTTCTTTATTTACGAACCTATTGTATTTTCAACATTTAACTGATGAACCAACTTGTTACAAACTTTTTAAAACAGATTTGATTAAATCAATTCCTCTAAAGTGCAATGGATTTGAATTTTGCCCTGAAATAACGGCAAAAGTGGCAAAAAAGGGAATTAGAATTAAAGAGTTACCCATAAAATACTATCCGCGTTCTATTGAAGAAGGTAAAAAAATAAAATGGACAGATGGGGTAGAAGCATTGTGGACTTTATTGAAATACAGATTTATAAACTAATCACTTTTGCGTAAAAAATGGATAATGAATTTGTTTATTCAGGGAGAGACAATTTGGAAACTATGAGAGAAGCGCGCAATTATAATGATTTTCTCACTTTTTTGGTGCTAAACATTGGACTTGATACCGGATATAAAATCTTGGATATTGGCTCCGGAGTTGGTTTATACGCTGAAATACTACGCAATAAAGGGTATCACATTTTTTGCATTGAGCCGGATGTATTGCAAGCAGAATTACTACAACAAAAGGGATTTCAAGTTTATTCTTCTGTTAATAAAATTGAAAACCAAATTGATGTTATGTATGCCTTAAATGTATTGGAACATATTGAAGATGATGTGTATGAACTTTCCATTTGGAAAACAAAACTGAAAGAAAAGGGAAAACTTTTGATTTATGTTCCTGCTTTCCATATACTTTTTTCAAGTATGGATAGTAAAGTTAAACATTTTAGACGATACACCCGAAAACTGCTTACCCAAAAAGTAACCGAAGCGGGTTTTAAAATAGTAAAACCGGCTCAATACGCAGATAGCTTAGGCTTTTTTGCTACGCTAATTTATAAATTGTTTGGTAGTAAAAAAGGAAATATAAACACAAAATTCCTGATTTTTTATGACCGATTTTTATTTCCCATAAGCAAAATTTGTGATATTTTCTTCCGAAAAGTATTTGGAAAAAATGTTTTTATCATAGTTGAAAAATAATTTAAAAATTTCATAAAATGAAACCTAATCAACAGAAAATCAATGAGAAAAAAAACAGTTCCCCCAAAAAGAATTTTACCCTGTTGAAATACGTAAGTATTTTGTATTTAACTATTATATCAATAGCGTTTTTTGTTAATTATAATCAAACATTTGACGAAAAAATTGACTTGAATGGCGATAATATTCATTACTACTCTTTGGGAAAGGCACTGTCGGAAGGCAAAGGATTTACAAGTGTTATGGGGTTAAAAGAATCTCCGCACACTCATTTTCCGCCGGGGTATCCCTGTTTTATTGCCCTTTTAATGAAATGCGGCTTTAGTTCCGTTCATAGCGTAAAAGTAGCCAACGGATTTCTGCTCTATTTCTCACTTATGATGCTTTATTTTATTTTGTTCCAGTTTTCTCGAAATCGCTTAGTTGCATTTGTTACTGCTTTTTTCACAGCTTTACATCCGCAATTGTTAAGATTTTCTTGTATAATGATGAGTGAAATGTTGTTTATTCTGCTGGTGTGCTTAGTTTTACTCGTAATTTTGCGCTATCCGCCTGAAAAATTATTTGAAAACAAAAAGAAACGATGGAGAGATATTCTGATTTTAAGTACTTTAGTAATATGTATGGGATACATCTATTTAGTTCGTGTAATGGGACTTACATTTATTCTTGCAGTGATTGCTTATTTCGGAATATTTACTGTACATAAATTCATTCTTTTATTTAAAAACCGTAATAAACAAGAAGTCGTGAAACAGTATAAAATCGCATTCTTTAAATACGGATTTGTTATGTTATTGTGTATCATATCATTTCTTATTCCAAAAATAGGGTGGGATATTCGTAATAAAACTATTGGCAAAACAAATGACCCATACACTTCTGCATATCTTGCGAAAAAAAATAACGGTAAGATGGAGACAATGGCAGATTGGAAAGAGCGTCTCAAAAACAATAGATCAAACTATTTGGCTAAATATGTCCCCTCGTCTGTACTTTTATATGAAGTTGATGTTGATCATTACCCTGCGGAAACAGGAAAATATCCTTCTTCAAAAGAATGGCTCATTGGAGCTCTTTTTTTGTCACTTTTGTTATTTGGTGCTGCAAAATCTCAAAATTGGCTACTCTTGTTTTTCTACGTTGGAATTACATTACTTGTTCTTTTAGGATGGCAAGAACAATACGGCGGGCACAGGTACATGACTCCCATCATACCATTTCTTATTTTTCTGTTTTTCAATGGAATAACAAATCTTGTAACACTCGTTTTTCGCTTATTTAAGAATATTAATCCATTCATTCCAAAAATCGTACAGTTCTTTGTTTTGTTTATTTGCGCATATTTTATGTATCCAAATTACATGAAAGCTCAAGATGAATTTCGACAAACAGCAAAAGTAAAATCTTGGGAAAAACACAGTGATTTGCGAATAGCAAATTATATAACTGCCTGTAATTTTTGTAAAGAAAACTTACCGGACAGCATTCGGGTTATCACGCGCAAGCCGGAACTGTTTTATATGTTTTCGGGATACAAAAAATCAGCAAGTTTTCCCTGGTTTGCTGAACCGGATACTATTATGACATATTTAAGGAAACAAAAAGCCACCCATGTAATACTCGATGATTGGTTTAGGCATGCTTATACTACATTGATGCCGGCGATACAAAAATATCCGGAAAAATTCAAAATTTTGAAGCAGATTGGAAAAGTGGATACAGTGGCAAAACAAAATCCAACTTATGTGCTTGAATTTAACGATGAATGGGGCTATCACGGTGAACGCATTGATGGCAAAAAAACAGGCGAAGGGTATGAACTTTTCCAAGACGGAAGGAAATATGTGGGAGGTTATGTCGATAATAGTTTTCATGGGTACGGCACTCTTTATGATAAGGATGGAAATCTACTCTTCAAGGGATATTGGCAGCACGGGAGAATCATAAAAGGAGAAGGTGAATTGCAATATTCAGACGGAAGAAGATATTTCGGAGAATTCTCTAACAATCGCCCGAATGGCTATGGTACTTTTTATGATACTAACGGAGTTATTCTTAACAAAGGATATTGGCGCGATGGGGTGTTTCTGGGAACGAATAATTAAGATTTGCAATAAAACAAATTGCTCTGTGATTTCTTTTCTTCCGATTTTTTTGCACAATATACAGTTTTACTTGTGTAGGGGTCATAACTTAAATAATAGATTGCCGTGGAGTATGTCATGGGGGTAGGCGTAAATCCCTGAGTTTGTTCGGTAGTTAATTTCCATTTGCTTACATCTTTAGATAACTGCTTCATATCTAAAAGAGTGCAGTTGGGATGGCCCGAGATAAAATAGGGTATTAATTGCTGTTTTTTGTGATGTTTTTTGTTTAACATCATAAATTTATCATAAAACAATAAAAAAGAATCAAAGCCGGGTTTTCGCATGGTTTGCAAAATGTGAGATACCGTGTGTTCCGGAGCAACTTTCAAACGTCCGGATACGTGATTTTTAACCACCTCTTCAAAATAAGCGGTTAAAGCATATTTTTTATCCATTTTTTCATCATTTGAGAGCAGCATATCATAACGAATGCCGCTACCAATAGTGATATACTTCACCCCTTTTATCTGCGATGCTTTTTTGTATAATTGTATGAGTGGTTGATGATTTCTATTCAAATTTTTGCAAATAGAGGGATAGATACAAGAATATCTGTGGCATATTGCGCAATATTTCTCAACATCACCTTTCATTTGATACATATTTGCAGAGGGACCACCCAAATCGGTAATATGTCCCTTAAAGTAAGGTTGTTCTGTTAAATGTTTTACTTCGTCTAAAATAGATTCTTCGCTTCTTGACGCCACGTGTTTTCCCTGATGCGCGGCAATGGCACAAAAAGAGCACCCGCCGAAACAACCGCGGTGAATGGTAATAGAGTTTTTAATCATCTCCCACGCAGGAATCTCACCCCGTTTCAAATATTTGGGATGCGGGGCGTACATCATGGTATCATAAAGAGCGAAATTATCTAATTCTTCAGAAGTTAGGGTAGGGTAGGGGGGATTTTGAACCAACATCTTTTCCCCATAACTTTGCGTGATTACTCGCTGTGTTTTTTTGTTAGATTCTCTTTCAAAAGCACAAAAGTTTTTCCCATAGTTTTTTTTGTTTTCCAATTCATTTTCAAAAGAAAGTAAAATTAAATCCTGGCTTGGAACGGGTTGGTAGGATGTAGATAAAAATGCAATTTGTGGTATTTTTTGAGCATTTTCTTTACAATATTGGTTATTTTTGAACAATTGAGCCATCTCTTGCATGGGTTTTTCTGCCATGCCATACACTAAAAAATCAGCGCCACTGTCCACTAAAATTGAGGGTTTAAAACTGTCGCTCCAAAAATCATAATGAGAGAATCGGCGCATGGAGGCTTCCACTCCGCCAATAATTACCGGAATATTTGGGTATAATTGTTTTACAATTTTAGAATAGACCACCGTTGCATAGTTGGGCCGAAAGCCGGCTTTATTTCCCGCTGTGTAGGCATCGTCGCTCCTCAAGCGCTTAAAAGCGGTGTAATGATTAACCATTGAATCCATATTTCCTGCCGTAATTCCGAAGAAATAGCGAGGTGTGCCTAATTTTTTAAAGTCGCGCAAATCATCTTGCCAATTGGGTTGCGGCAAAATGGCTACGCGCAATCCCTCCCTTTGCAGCAATCTTCCCATCACAGCCGCGCCAAAAGAAGGGTGGTCAACGTAGGCATCTCCCGTAATTAGAATGACATCCACGTAATCCCAACCTAAATATTCAAGTTCTTTTTTAGATGTTGGCAGAAAATGTTTATGGCTTCCAAAATTTCTCATCTTTTTTTTTGGCAAAAATAGTTTTTTGAAAAATAAAATTGTTTTTTTGCACTAAATATTTTTTTGTATGAAAATTAACATTATCACGTTGGGATGCTCAAAAAATACTATAGATTCGGAGGTTCTTGCTGCAAAATGGAAAGATAATGGTAATGAGGTTTTTTTCGAAAGTACGAAAAAGTCTGATATTGTTATCATTAATACCTGTAGTTTTATTCATGATGCTAAAGAAGAATCTATTGAAGAGATTTTTACCCACATTGCCCGAAAACAGCGGGGCGAGGTGGGTAAAGTGTTTGTGGTAGGGTGTTTGGCACAAAGATATAAAGAAGAATTGCAAGAAACCATTCCTGAAGCAGATGGCATTTTTAGTTTTTCAGAATTAAATAAACTATTGAATGACAAAGATTTTAATTTGTTAACGTTTCCCAAAAGAGTGCTTTCTACTCCAAAGCACTATGCTTATCTTAAAATTTCGGAAGGGTGCGACCGCGAGTGCTCTTTTTGCGCTATTCCTTTAATTAGAGGAAAACAAATATCGAAGCCTGTTGAATTGATTGTGCAGGAAGCGGAGATGCTGGCACAACAAGGGGTGAAAGAACTGTTGCTCATTGCGCAGGATTTAACCTATTATGGCATTGATATTTGCCAACAAAGAGTGTTAGCAAAATTAATGCGCAAATTGGCAGATATTGACGGTTTGGAATGGATTCGCCTGCATTACGCTTACCCAATGGGATTTCCTTATGATATTTTGGAGGTAATGAACGAGTTTTCTGTTTTCTGTCGCTATTTGGATATTCCGTTGCAACATATCAGCGATTTTGTGTTAAAAAGCATGAAACGCGGAAGTAGTAAACAGCAGATTTACAAATTTTTGGAAACTGTTAGAAATCGTGTACCCGGAATTGCCCTTCGCACCACCTTAATTTCCGGCTATCCCGTTGAAACCCGAAGCGAGCACAGCGAACTGCTTGATTTTGTGAAAGAGATGCGCTTTGAACGTTTGGGGGTATTTGCCTATTCTCCCGAAGAGGGAACTGCTGCTTATGAACTGGGAGACCCCGTTAAAGTGAAAGAGAAAAATCATCGAGTAAGAGAAATTATGGAACTGCAAGAGACTATCTCTTTGCAACATAACTATGAAAAAGTAGGAAAAGTGATGCGAGTGTTAATGGATAGAAAAGAGGATAATTTTTATGTAGGACGCACTGAATTTGATTCGCCAGAAGTGGACAATTTAGTGTTTGTTAATGCAACTCAGAAACTGAATATCGGCGATTTTTATTCTGTATTAATCAAAAATGCAGAGAGTTATGATTTGTATGGAAGTGTGGTAAGCACAAATTTGTAAAGAAAAATATGTAATTGTTAAAAATATGAAATGGTTTACTAAAAAAGAACGCCCCTTGCCCGAAGGGGTAATTTGCCGAAATTGCGATACCCCCATGACAGGCAGATACTGCCACCAGTGCGGACAAGATTTCTTTGCCGGCAAGGGAATACCTATCCTGAAATTGATTGGTCAAGTGCTGGAGAACGCTTTCGCCTTAGATGGAAAAACACCCAAAACCTTGGCATTTCTGTTAATTCGACCGGGGTTTTTATCAAGTGAATATATGAAAGGGAGAATTAGCCGGTATGTGAATCCGGTGAAACTCTTTTGGATGGCCACCCTAATTTTCTTCGCCCTCGTATTTATTAATTTAGATAACCTTAATTTGCAGAATAATGAGAATATGAATTTTAAACTTGGAGGAAACAACATAACTAATGTTTCCTTTGTTGAAACTCTCTTACATTTCTTTTCAAAATTTGCCCCATACATTTCCTTTCTCTTTATTCCTTTCTTTGCGCTACTTCTTGCCCTCTTCTTTTGGCGAAATAAATATTACTATGTTCATCATCTCATTTTTACCATCCATTTTCATACTTTTTTGTGGATATATTCCAGTTTAATTCTGATTTTCAACATATTTTTCACTGTTTCGTTGCCCAATTGGTGCCAAAACATTCTCATTCTTACACCCGGAATATATTTTGTGGTGGCGTTGCATCAGTTTTATCTTTTTAAGGTTAATAATTTAAAATCCTGGTGGCAAACCATTTGGAAATCATTATTTATTACTTTTACTTACTTTTTAGTGGTATCAATCATTACCGTTTCTATTTTTGTTTTATTTATAAAGATTAAATATCCGGAATTAATGGCAAATTCTTAAACGTAAATTGAATATTAAAAATAAAATCTACTTTTGCAGTGCAAAACCTTTAAATAATTACCTTATGAAACACACTTGTATTATTATCATTATTATGGCAGCCGCAGGTATTCTGGGCGGCGCTACAAATTTTCTCATCCTGTTTAGAAAAGAAAAGAAAAAAGGAAAGAAAATTGATAAGACAGTTGAAAAAGTTGATAATAATAATGTAAAAGAAAAAAAATATAAAGAGGTTTGGTGGGTTACCTTTTTGAGATGCCTATCTATAAGTCTTTGCGCTTCTTTTGCAGTACCACTGTTTTTAAATATTCTTTCCAGCGATTTGCTCAGCAGTGACAAAAATCCCTACCCTGTGGAAAATTATTTTATTTTTATAGGTTTCTGTGTGATATCTGCTTTTTTTGCGAAAAGATTTTTAGAGGACTTATACTCAAAAGTGAATAAACTTGAGAAAGATACAAAAGATGTGAAAGATAAAGCAGAAGAAGCAAAAGAAATAGCAAAGGAGAATGAAAAAAGAGGTCAGGAGGTGAATAAAAATAAAGAAAAATTAAAGGAAATAATATCAAAATATTATCCCAAACCATCATCTGAAAATAGAGGGCCTTCTACTCGTTTACCAGAAGATAAAGTAGTAACAGATGAAGAAAAAATTGTCAACGCTATTCTTAATTCAAAATATAATTTCAGAACTACAATAGGAATAGCAGGTGATACAAACATAGATGAAAGTGTAATAAAAGAAAAGTTGCAACTTCTTGAAAAAGAGGGTTTTGTAGAGAAAAAGGAAAACAGTATGGGAGAAGATATTTGGGGATTAGTTATTGGGGATTAACTATATAAGATGCTTTTCATGAATGAAGATAATAAAAACAGAAACATTGAAAACCAGCCCATAGATCCTGAATGTTTTCAATTAACGCACGATATTTGTGAATATATGAAAGATAGCAAGGGTTCTGTTTGTTGTTTAGCACAACACAAAGAAATTAAAAATTTATATTGTATAATCACAGCAGGGCATCTTTTTACGAATAAAAAATATATTCACTACGGATTTCAAAAGGGAAGAGATGTATCAAGTAATAAAATAGTTATTGGCGATTTGCTGTATCAAACCATGAATCCTGAATGTGATTTCGCATTGGTAAAATTAAAAAAAGAACCGGATGTAAACCAATGGCATTGTTTTAATAACAGGTTTTACGACAGTAGATGTACTTCTCGAGAAGTGCAAATACTGAAAAAAAATGGAATAATTTTTGATGCATTTATTGTTGAAGAAAATGCAATTGTTGAAATGCACTTTGAAAATGATAAAGGAGGTGATGAATATCATAAATTTCATGGGATTATGAAAATTGGTTCTACGCCTAATCTTCCATGTAATGCTGTTTCTAAGGGAGGTGATTCCGGTGCTTGTGTAATTCACAAAAAAACAGGCAGATTGATAGGCTTAATTATGGGTATAATTACTGATTTTGAGAAAAATTCGCAATTTACAATTGTTCTTCCCATTGAGCATATTTTGAAACATCTTAAAGAAAATTATGATATTTTATGAAAAAGTTATTATTTGTTTTTTTCTTACTTTTTTGTTTTTTTTCTAATGCACAAAATACTGAATATAATAATAATGAACTCGAAAAGTATTTAGAAGATGGAGGTGAGCATAATAGCAATCCAACAGGAAATAATGATTCTATTCCTAAAGAAACTATTTCTTATTTTGGGAAAGGATATATTTACTATGATGCGATTAAGTTGTCGCAAGCGACAAGTGATGCTGAAATAAAACAGATATTAAGCAGTTATGGAATAGAAGAAACTGATGTATTCAACAACCTATTTCTAAAAAAACTGTTTAAAGATGAAAGGGCTTTTTCCGGATTACAAGCCTCCTCCTCGCTCTTTACCGCTATCGGCAATACCAACGTTACCTACTTTGCTACCGGAGTGGCACGGTTTTTAGCAGAACGCTCTAAAGATGAAATATATGAAGCATTCTTCATTAGAATGAAAAAAAAATTGAACGAACATGAGGAGTTTGGTAAAATTTTACCGCAAACCGTTCACATTCTTAATCATATCGAAAACTTCGGGTATGCTACTATGCTCCCCATTTTGAAAGATGCTTTTGAAACCGACATGAGAAGTTTGCCGCAAAACTTGTCGGTGATTAAAGAGTTCGATTTTTTAGATGGTTTTTTTCAACAAGAGGAGGGGAAATGGCTCTCCCTTGCACTTACTACATTACAGGAAACTTTTATCACTCCCAATCCGGCAACACTCCTTCAAACCGTTACCCACTCAGATGATTTTAAAAATCTGAAAATCTCTTTAAAACAAAACTCCTCTAAAAAAAATGACTATAACCTGTTGTCAATGATGGAGTTTGGCAGTGAAATTGCCCAAAGTTTGCTCAGCGCCGACGGAAATCGAGTATGGATTACTTCTAAGCAGATGGATTCGTTACTGAAAGAGGATGTTTTTAATATCTATCTGGGTATCCTGCTTGCGAAAGAACAAATCAGAAATCAGCAAAAAGATACCCTGTTTTTTTATAAAGACGCTGGCGATAAAATCTATTTTGCGGAACTGTTAAATAATTGTTATAATGCTCCCAATCAGTACAAAGAACTTTTATCATTAATAAAAAATGTTTATGCTGTTTTTAACAAGGGTAATGTTTCTGTGGAGAAGATACAGTTTGCTGCTCAAAATTTTACCCAAGCCGACCCCCTTGCACTGTATGATTATTACCACACTATCACCCAAATCATCTCCCCTATTTCGCAAGGTATGGGTAAGTTAGGGTCAATTTTACCGGCAAATACCGACAAGTTCACAAAATATATCACTCCGGTAGTTGATATTGTATATAATGTATCTGCGCAAAAATATACTTCGGCTATTTTCAATACCACCCTTTTGATGAAGAATTTGAAATTTGATTCCCCCTTTATCAACAAACTGCTGCAATTTTTCAACGATTATGGGCCGCTCATTGGTTCTATTGCCACTGCCCAATCTTCTGAGGAGGTAAAAAAAGCCATTGAAGGAAGTGCCTTGCCGGTAGGAAGTTCGGCAATGAAAAGAAACAGTGCATGGAGTATTATGTTGAATGCTTACGTGGGTGGTTATTATGGTGGCGGAAACCAAAAAACTGCAGGAAATTTTCAATCTTACGGACTTTACGCGCCCATAGGGTTATCGTTTAGCAAGGGTTTTGGCAAAGGCGGGGCGCTAAGTTTTACCGTGAACGTGATAGAACTGGGTTCGTTGGTAAATATTTATCTGAGCGAAGGCGACCGGGTGGTTTTACCCGATAATTATAAAGTAAGGTTAATAGATATTTTTTCCCCCGGAGCGCAACTAAGTTATTTAATTCCGCAAACTCCCCTTTCAATATTTGTTGGAACCAATTTTATCCCACAATTATTTATGTTTCAAGAAAACAGCTATAAAGGCGGGGTTAGGTTTCAAGCAGGAGTAGCCATTGATATTCCGATGTATAAAATGGCTTTATGGAAAAAACGGGAAAAATAATGGACGGGGTTCTCAACAATAAACACTTTCGGTGTTTTTATTTCGGACATTAATGATTTTTTTTTCTTTTTGAATTATCTACATACTTTATAAATATATTTTTGCCGCCAAATTTTAAAAAAAAACTTTATCCACTTAAATAACTAATAAAATGAGCAAAAACTTAATCATTGTAGAGTCTCCTGCAAAAGCAAAAACAATTCAAAAATTTATCGGCAAAGAGTATGAGGTTATCTCAAGTAAAGGACATGTGAGAGACCTTCCTGTTAAAGATTTGGGAATAAACATTCACCGGAGTTTTGAGCCGCACTATGAAATTATGCCGGATAAAAAGAGATTGATTTCCGATATTGCCAAGATGGCTAAAGAGGTGGACGAGGTGCTGCTGGCTACCGACGACGACCGCGAGGGTGAAGCAATTTCGTGGCATTTGATTGAAGCCGCCAAAATTCCTGTGGAAAAAACAAAACGTATTGTTTTTCACGAGATTACAAAACAAGCTATTGAGCATGCTATTGCGCACCCGCGTCAGTTGGATATTGATTTGGTAAACGCGCAGCAAGCCCGAAGAATTTTAGACCGCTTAGTGGGATTTGAACTCTCTCCTGTGCTTTGGCGCAAAATTAAACCCCAACTCTCTGCCGGTCGCGTGCAATCGGTGGCGGTGAAACTGATTGTTGAACGTGAACGCGAAATAAGTCATTTTCAAACTTCTTCTAACTTTAAAATAACCGGCGACTTTCAATCGGAACTAAACAAAAAAAATGAGTTGACCGCAGAGTTGAATAAAAAATTTGACACCAAAGAGGAAGCGCAAGCGTTTTTAAACGATTGTAAAACGGCCACATTTTCAGTAGCGTCTGTTGAAAAAAGTCCGGGAAAAAAATCGCCGGCGCCCCCCTTTACCACTTCCACATTACAACAGGAAGCAGCTCGAAAATTAGGATTTTCTGTTACCAAAACCATGGTGATTGCCCAACAACTTTATGAAGCCGGTTATATTACCTATATGCGTACCGACTCGGTGAATCTTTCCAGTTTGGCGTTGTCTTCTGCAAAACAGGAGATTGAAAAACTGTATGGCGCCGAATATTCCAAAACACGCAAGTATGTTACCAAAACACGCGGCGCCCAGGAAGCGCACGAAGCCATTCGTCCTACTGAATTGGAAAATCAAACCATTCCGGGAGACACCTTTACAAAACGCTTGTACGAACTGATTTGGAAACGTACCATCGCTTCTCAAATGAGCGATGCCACGGTTGAAAAAACGGTGATAAACATTCCCGTTTCCAACCGCGAAGAGAAGTTTGTGGCAACCGGTGAAGTTGTTCTTTTTCAAGGTTTTCTAAAAGTATATTTAGAATCGCATGATGAAGAGCAGGATGAAACTGCCGGTATTCTTTCTCCTGTAGTGCAGGGCGAACCGCTGTGTGCCTTGGAGATTAAAGCAACTCAAAAATATGCACAACCCCCAGTGCGCTACACCGAAGCAAGTTTGGTGAAAAAATTGGAAGAACTGGGTATCGGCCGTCCTTCTACTTATGCACCAACCATCTCTACCATTCAAAAAAGAGAATATGTGGTGAAAGAAAACCGCCCAGGAAAAGAACGTAATTTTGTTCTGTTATCTTTGAAAAATAAGGAAATAAAAGAGGTGGTTAGCAAAGAAAAATATGGCGCAGAAAAAGATAAATTATTTCCTACCGACATTGGCATCGTGGTTAATGAATATTTGCAAAATAATTTTGAAAATATTATGGACTACGGTTTTACAGCGCAAGTGGAAAAGGAGTTTGACGATATTGCAGAAGGCACAATGACCTGGCAAAAGATGTTACGTCATTTCTACCATGGATTTCATGAATCTATTGAAACCGCCATTTCGCATTCTCAAAAGGCAAGCGGAGAGCGCATGTTGGGTCAGGATGGCGCAGGAAGAAATGTGTATGCCAAGTTGGGAAAATATGGACCTATGATACAAATTGGGGATAATTATGAAGACAGCAGAGCCAAATACGCCCGCATGAAAAAAAGTCAATCCATTGAATCTATTACCTTGCAGGAAGCCTTAGACCTTTTTAAACTTCCTAAAACATTAGGAACCTACAATGAACACGAGGTGATTATCGGCATGGGTCGTTTTGGCGCCTTTCTTAAAGTTGGAGATGATTTTGTTTCTATTCCCAAAGAGTTAGACCCCTTAGAAATTGATATGGAAACCGCCTGCAAACTTATTGATGAAAAATTGAAACAAGACGAAATCAGAGCCCCCCGTTTGTTGGGACAATACAATGCTCTTGATGTTTATGTGGTAGTGGGCAAATATGGTCCTTACCTCAAATATAATAACCAGAATATTACGTTGGGAAAGGGGTTTAATGCCCCCTCAATGACATTGGAAGAAGCGATCGCTCAAATTTCTAACAGCAATACCAAAAGTATCTTAGTCTCTTTTCCGGAAAATGATAGCATAAAAGTACTGAATGGAAGATATGGCGCATATATTTCTAAAGGTACCGAGAACTTTAAAATTCCCAAAGGATATGTTCCCGAAAAACTCACCTATGATGAAGTAGTTCAAATTATTGCACAATCAACACCCACTTCAAAAAAAAGTTTCATTAGAAAAAATAAAAAATGAATCTCCTCACTTTTTTCAATCCTGTAGCGGTTGAGCAATATTTTCCTTCGGGAATGAGTATTGACCCGCAGTTGCTGGTAAGCCGGGTTTGGTTTACCCAAAAAGAGTTTGAACTTGATTTGTCGAATATAGATATTGCCATTTTGGGGGTTTCCG
>Ga0209628_10001196_pt1 | contig 16504 bp, 10 predicted proteins | sample TergutCu122P4_FD_187285 | JGI IMG/M metagenome (GOLD analysis project Ga0209628, IMG submission 187285) | Cubitermes ugandensis P4 segment gut microbial communities from Kakamega Forest, Kenya - Cu122 P4 (SPAdes) (version 2) | ecosystem: Host-associated > Arthropoda: Insects > Digestive system...
TCCGTGGTGCTGCGGCCCAGCGCGGGCCATGACCTCCTCATTCATGACATTTCTAGATCACACACAACGACCCACCACAATCGGTAGGACTCCTCTGGACGAGCGACCAGCTCGTCGCAGAGACCTCTACCTGGTAACACAACACTAACAAGAGACAAATATCCATGCCCTCGGCGGGTATCGAACCCACAATCCCAGCAGACGAGCGGCCGCAGACCTACGCCTTAGAACGCGCGGCCACTGGGACCGGCACCTAACGCGTTATTGGATCGTCATCTTTCTAGGCTTGTATGTGAGAAGAATCAGGTTGGAGCTTTGGGCGGGTTACAGATTGTCTTCAGTTTTGTGGGATTTGAGGTTCCCACAGTAATGACAGTGAACTATGCTATCCTCTGGAACGGGACACTGAAGTTTTCCCTCAAGATGGAGGCGGAAAGTCCTTCCGAAACAGTACAATTCTACCAAGAACAAGCCATAACATCCCAGAAGCCAGCATTATTTTCTTCCTGAGTCCTATTTTCCAACTCAGGCAGTTTCAAATTTTCAACGGTGTCCACTTAATCTCACCAGTCTTAAGAAAGAAAAGCCGTAGTGTAAAGTAGCATTAAGAAGATGCCTAATTACACATTCCTTCTTCTGCGTCGATTAATTACTGATGTTTCCAAATGATTCCTAACTGTTTATATAGGATCTTTACAATATTCTGTACAGTACCGGTTCTGTTAGTCGGTGTAGCGACTTTCTACAGGCCGGACGTTTCGGGATTTGGAGCCGGTGGGGACAGGAAATTTGTTTTATCCACACCCCTTCCGACTGACCTTCGGGTCCACGCAGTCTCCTGTAAAGTGTGTATCGGTTCCCTATCCTGGAGTTAAAGCGGACTGGGTGTAGCGTTGATTACCCACCCCCTTCTATCGCTTAGGTTAAAAATGACTAGAGCTACTCGCCCCTCCCTTCTCTGTGCCAGCAATGGAATATTACAGGGAGTCCTTTATCTTTACGGATTTTGTATATTTTATATACTGATGACTTGTTCCATATCCTCCCCTCATTCTGGCAGAATTTTGGACGTACGGAACGTGTGTATGTATGTATGTATGTATGTATGTATGTATGTATGTATGTATGTATGTATGTATGTATGTATGCATGCATGCATGTATGTATGTATGTATGTATGCAGGTAGGTATGTACGTACTTAAGTATCTATGTATTTATGTAATTACGCGTACATGGGACTTAAATTTTCTTACAAATAAACAGCAGGCCTGAACGTGTCTCTTTTTTGTTTGCTGTGTGATTAGTCAGTGTTTGCATGTAACTATTTAGATAGTTTTCGTGTCAGTTTACACTGTGCATATTCTTCAGGGTAAAGTTTCAGAGGATCGTGACGGTTGACCAGCGCCTGTAGCGCCTTGCTTAGATTATATGCTAAACCCTGATGTCAGAGATGTTACCGGATTAGTTTGCCACACCTTCTTTTATTTAATGAAGACGCAAACCTAAGATTAGTACAGTATTACGTCTGTAGTAAGGAACTATACTTTTAAGTTATAGATAGTATTATGCATAGAATGTCAATTTTACTTTACTTGCAAAATCTAAGTTGAGCAAGAGCTAACTTTACCGCGTGTCAGGATGGCCGAGCGGTCTAAGGCGCTGCGTTCAGGTCGCAGTCCACTTCTGTGGGCGTGGGTTCGAATCCCACTTCTGACAAACTTTTTTCGCTACCCCCACCCACATAATTTATTCAAGAAATATCACATTTTAAACTACTATTAGATTTTTAAAGTCTGTGATAGTGACTTCTTGTCTTTGGGGCGATAATGACATTTAGTCTTGACTCCTGTTGCATACACCAGAAATTGGTTTGAATGGTCATTGACGAATATCGATATCGTCCCTTCGGTGCTTTACATCTGTCGTGTAAGAATATTTCGGAAGGGACGACTGGTGAATGATGTTTCCACTCTTGGCGGAGACAAAAGATTTATCTCTTTTCCCAAACGTCCAGACCAACTGTGAGACCCAACCAGCCTCCTACTCAGTGGGTGCTAGGTGCTCTTTCTTCGGGAACAAAGCGGCCGGGGCGTCAGGCTGACCACATACCTCCACAAGTGCCGAGGTTAAGAATTAGTGGAGCTATTCTTCTTCTCCTGGTATTTTCCTTCGTGACACGCAGAGCGACTACTTCACGTATAATGTGTAAAGACGTGATTTGCATAGTCTGACTAAGGAAAAGGTCCATTGGCATCTCGTGGAAATTAAGTGCCATATCTTCGGGTTCCATAAAAGGCGTGGGGTTCTCTGAGTGGGTATTAGATCAATGAAGTTAATCTGTTAGCCAGGTTAAGAGAAGAATATCATATAGGCTCCTAATAGATTTGTACGAGAGCATGGTCGATTAAATCTGCTGTGCCCGACCAAATACCTTCTCCGTTCGCGTCTACTCTTCCTGCCATCTTCCTATTTTCAGTACCCTCGCCCTCTCGTTTCCAAATCCCGCCTTCACGCTTACGTAGCATAAATCACAGCTTTTCGTTTTTCTTTTTACTGATGCCTGTATTCCCCACAACCCCTTCTACAATAAAGCCTTCTGTGCCTCTCAAGCTCTTCTTTCCATTTTGACAGCAAATTGAAAGGACGAGAGAGGGGAGTTCAAAGTTACTTTATATATTACTAATGTGTAATAAAATCGAAGCGACCTTGAATTAATTGTTATAACAGACTGATTGATTAGTTATATAGAATCCAACAACGCTGATTGTTAGGAACTGTAATCACCAGTGGTGGACAAATCCTTGGCGCCAGGTTGCCTCGTCGACTCAATTTCTTTTTACGGTGGCTCCTAATTTTTGTAGATCCTTAGTATAGAACTGGATTTGTCACCACTCTGGAGCCTAGTATTTTGAAGTGGCTCCAAGAGGTTTTGAAAAATGATTGTATGCCCCGGTCCTCACACTCAACTATTGAACACTGCTGGTGAAACTTCAGTTTTTATTCAATACAGATTTTTGTTAGTGGCATTTCGTACGAAAGAAATGTAATGCTTGGTCGATAAAATAATGACTCAATCCTCTGGAAGTGGAAGGTATTATTACCTGTACTGCGAGACAGCTCAGTCAATATAGTCAATAACTTTCAACCTGGGCAACTCAATAATCCTAGCTCGTTTCCGAGCAGGGCCAAGAATTTTTTCTATCATTTGTAACAGCAAGCAAGCCTCCTATATAATGGAAACCTAGAGAAATATTTCCCGGAAAGTAAAGCGGCCGGGACGTAAAGCCGACCACCTCTGTCTAGGGCTGAGGTTAAGAATGTTTGGAGCTGTGCTTCCTATCGTCCATGCGCCTTCATGGTGTTGTTGTTGATTAAGCACAAGTACAATTTCACTCTTACCCGATATCCTGTAAGATGGATATAATCTAAAGGTTGTCTTACTCATGGGGTATGACTGTCGAAGCTCTCTGCAGGTAAACATTAATCCACCACCACATTAAATTACAACCTGGCCCACAATTTGCAAACAGAATCCCAAGAATAAACTTTATAAAAGAATACACTAAGTGAAACCATGCCGCGCCGATTAAAATACATGAAAACCATAGAGGAATTTTAATACGACCTCGGTCTACAAATCACGAAGACCTAAATCTAATAAAAATTCTATATATACATTTTTTAAAATTATTTAGTTCTTATATTTTAATATTTCACATTTTACATTCCATGTTTCAACATTATTGAAAATAGCGGCTGTAACAAGGGTCCCCTTAGATATTTATTTTATCTTCCTTTGTAATATTTTTGTATAGACATCCCTGAGGATGGCCTAAGTACAGGCCGAATCATGTAGCACACATGTAAAGGTAACAATTTAAAATATAATAAGCCTGTGTCGTGTTAGAATGAATAAGTGTAGTTTATTCAAGAAAAATGGAACTTAAATAAGGTATGAGCTCCTGGACTGGATTAGTCTCTCGGGACATAGCCCATTGTAAACGAGAAACGGATTTCCAGGCTTCAGAAGATTATTCTCATAATTAACATCCAGTTTTCCCCTCTATACGGCATTCATCGATTGGTCTTTCTACTGGAAGCACGTTTTCTCTAGGAGGTACGAACCGAATCTTTGTATGCGAGTATAACACATTAATTCTGTCGTCCTTGCCGGTTAGTCGCCAGCCTTTCAATGCAGAAGCCCGGGTCAGTTCGTGTGATATACGTGGTATATTAAGTGTCACTGGAATAGGGTTTTCTCCGAGCTCTTTGGTTGTTCCCCTGTCAGTATCATTTCACCAATGCTCCGTAATCATTTTCTACACGTTCCTCTTTCCAGAAAGACAAACGAGCAAAGCCTGGAAACTGTCAAATCGGGGAGCACTGCCTACAAATGAACTTTCACATACCTTGTCAATAAAGGGTTAGTTTATAGCACATAAGTGATGCGAGGTTTGACGTTCTCACACCCGTGTTGATGAAGATTTAGGTCTTCAAAGAATACGACTTCTGTCTGATTGGTAAATATTTACCAATGTTTCGGAAGAAATTTTTGTCTACATCTTCAAGGTCTGAGTAGTCCACTCTGTCTGAATTACTTACCAATTGACATGGTGTCATATCCCAGAAGACCTGCATCTGCAGACATGAGGTTACTGTGTTCTACGATGTGTCGCCATGAAATTTGGTAGCTCAGTTCCAAAGCTTCGAAAGAAAATTCTGCTTCCATCCTCAGGGTCTTATAACCTAATAGAGCAGCAGATTATTGCAAAACATTGACACCTACCTAACAAACTACACGTCTGCTACCCGGATACAGCAGTCTTTATAGTCACCAGTGTGATAACTTTAAATATCACGTATAATTATCTGGGTAGGGAGATTTTAAATATATTTTTGAATGCTACGCTTTTTAAAGGAATCTGCACATATGTTTATAATTTATGTTGGACTACGAATCGAAGGTAAATTCGGTCGTGTTTATAAACCACAGCCTGTACTTTCATGTACTAGTGAATGCAAATAATTCTAACTTCCGCTAAGAGATGTCAGTAGTAGTCTCAGCAGGTTAGCACGGATGCGTGTCATTGCTATGAATGTTAAATACTGCCTACAAAACAACAATTTTTACCTTAAAATTTGCGTATTCGGTATAATAAAGTACTGGAATGGCCCCGGTTTACACAATTAGCCCAATTTCTTCTCATAGCTGTCTCCTGTTATTTTTGACATTGATTGATGCCGTCAATGACATCCATATCGTATGCGCACGTCGTATGTTAAATCACAATGGAATATCGTATTCATGCATTCATCCATGTATCCATTTATATTTATTCAAGATATGGGTATTATTTAGATCAATAATTGCCATAAATGCTCTTATACAGAGCCCCGAAAGCTAGTCTTGTGTTTTCGCACAGTTTATCAGATAACGAGTTATTGTTTTGCATCATCTCTGTATCACGTAATATTTCAACATTGAACCAATGGGCAAAATTCTTTTATGTTACGCAGGCTGTATCATACACAAATACCTATCCACTTCTCACCGATTAGAAGAATTTATCCAATGATAATGTGTAATGAAACCTTAGAAGCCAATGAAATTAAGCGTACCATGTTTATTTTTGTGTCGTTGATCACCCGCCAAAAGAATTCATTAGGACGCTTTTCGTTGGCAAAATAAAAATAAGAATTTATTTAGGTGCCATGATTATTAATACGTGTGGGCAGATAATACGGACTTGTAATACAGTGATGTCAGTTTATTAGTCGCGAAATATAATAGAAGTAATTTGTGAAGTAATGTAATTTGAAATTCTTTTACCGCCGTGGATCAAACTCTAGATTCTCCTTACTCCTCCTGGCTACGTTGCTGGATGGTTGCGCGGTAGCCATCTTGTCAGAAGTGTAAACCTTTGTTGATTCGGTAATCTGTTGTCGTGTTTCACTCTATTACTGTAAATTAATGTTGTTGGACGTTGTTTGTGGAAACAAATGAACCTGTAAATATATTAAGAGAATGATATAACACTGAAGGTAAGTCTGCTTGAATGCGAAAAGTGTTGTGGGAAGTGAGGAAAGTGTTTTTTTCATGCACGCGAAGCATAGGTTGATCAGTTAGTTGGCGCGTCCGGTTGTGTGTGCTGGCTGCTTGTTCGGAAGCATTTATTTTATTGATCTCTATGTCGTCAGCTTTCGATACGTTGAATCCGGCATCGCTAATGTTAATTGGTTTATTTTAACGTTTTATTATGTTGGTACCGCGATTCAACGGAGGAAGAATTGACCTGAATTTAGAATCGGTAAAACCGCCCAAGATGGCTGCTCGACTTGAGTTCGGACACTGGTTATCGTGCGAGCTTGTACTGCATTTCGAAGTGGTTGCATACGATTGACACAATCCATGTCGCTTGGTTATGATATTGATGTTGAAACTGTGCTTAATCGTCGTGTGGAGTTTAGTGTTGTGAATTTATCGTAATTTCATGTAAAATTGAAGGTAGTAAATGTGGTTGTGGCAACTGTAGCTCGGCTAAGGGGAACGGTCTAGGGGGTGCGGGCATGCCCAAGTATGCTGACGCTCCCTGGGCAGTGGGACGGGGAGACCGGCGGTGCTTTCTGCGTTGTTGAGTCGAGTTACGATGTTTTGTAGCGAAGACATGTTTCGTCGTCATTTGATGCAAATATTTTTTGTGGAGATGTATGTTGTGCGAGGTAGTGTCTTGTGTATGACTGAAAGGAAATATAATTAATAAAAGAGCATCAGAAGAATGGTTAGTATGTTAGTATGTTCCTACTGCAGTGGTAATTTAGTAAGTTCCGACGTACATATTTGTCACTACTGTTTTCCTTTTAAGGTGGCAGGTACAGATTGTTCACAAGTTTTGTTTAGGGATAACTTTATAATTTGTTTCATGTAGATGTATTTAAATTACCTATTTTTGAAATGCCATTTATTTTTAATTTTCAGATGATTGTTTGTTGCTGTCGTTAAGATTTAGTGGAAGAAGAGCGGGACGAGGCGAAAGGCGGGACCCCGTTGCTATGCGTTCCCGCCCGGAGCCTGTCACATAATGAGGGAAAAACATGTGAACGTGTTTGGTGCAGTGATGTTTTTGAACGGTGGCTAGGAAGTGTGGACAACTCAGTGACATAATTTTGGTGTAATATCCAGCGATTAATAGTCGTTATCATGAAAGATCAAGAACCGGTGAGTCACGCAACATGGACCACGTGGATCTTGGAAGCCATTCACAAGATCCGAACTCAGAAGCAGAGACCATCGGTGGAAAGGATATGTAGTGCTATCCGTCAGCATCACAGTTTCAGCGAGGATGTGATTGCAGACAATTTAGAGCATGCTGTCAAAGAAGGCAGTGTGCTTAAAGTGTTCAACAAGGGCCAGAATTCATACAAAGACCCTGGTGGCCTACAAAGTCGGCAACTAAACGTGACCAAAGGGACGGATCTATCAAAAGTGATAGCGAAAGCAACCCGCGAACTTGGTAAAAGAGACGGATCAACTTTGAAAAATATCGAAAAATATATCCGGCAATCTCATGCGGTGAATCTCGCGTCAGGTGATGTGGATTTTAGATCGTTGTTGAGGATCTCGGCGAAACGCGCCGTTGATCGCGGGCTCGTGATCCAAGAAGGGCGCTTGTTCAAGTCCGTGTCTCGGCCATCATCCGCGAGTACGGTTAATAGCGCCGAGAAACACCAGAAACAACGGCAGTCGGTTTCACCAAACAAACATAGGCGACAGTCAGAAAGTCATGCCCAGACTCCGGAAACGCCTAAGGTAAGCTGCATTACACCCCTTTGTTGTGAGTTTGAGCTGCATGTATAAGAAATTTTGGCAGGAAACCTGTTTTTGTCTTTGATACTGTATAGTCCTGTCAAGTAGGAAAGTAACTTATTTTTATAGTATTTACAAAATTGTACAGGGTTAGTCTTCCATTAGTTTGGTATTGGTATGCATGAAAGTAGGAACTTGAAGTCATTCCAGATGGTATTGTGCAAGAAATAAACTGTGCGTTTTTGTTTGGTATTTGGTTTTTGAGTATGTGGAATTATAGGAAGTGATATCATGTGTACAGCTGTAAATGCCATCTTTTTTCAATATTTTATGATGTGGTAATGCTGTTTGGTATGTATGCATAATCCATTTTTTTTAAAACTAATGGGTAGATTTTTTAATTGCTTTTCTCGGTGCTCTCACCAAAAATGTGCAGTGACAGCTTTGATCTCTGTTCCTCTTCATATCACTTCTCCCTCTTTATGTTGTAAACACCATGTGTGTGAGAAGTAACTGAGGAATGTACTAATTCAGATCAAACTGAACTGTAGTTATTAATGTATAGTTGTGCTAGTTTATGTTGTCATGATTTGATTGTACCTGGTTGCTATGGGCAACCCCTCCCCTATTGCTCGATGGGTGTGCGTACTGTAAACTTCTGCTGCTGACCACGTGCTCACATTCACGTGACGTCATAACATTGCCCTTGGTCTGGAAGCTGAGGAGAGGCATGAAAGCATGCAAAAGAAAACTCTGAATGTCTACTGTCCTTGAAAAGTTTTGACGCTGGGGTTATATGAGGTTAGTCATGCCCTTAACAGACACACTAGTTTTAATAAGTGAGGTGTGTAATGTTATTTCGTTACTGGCGTTATTTTTATTCCATTTGCATAGTGTCTACATATGTACACAGTAAGATCAGTTTGGCCGTGTAAAGGTACTGTCAGAACAGTGTTTTAACGTTGTTGATTTATAGCACAAATCTGTAGTACAGTAATGTATTTTCTATATTAGAGGACAGAGAACTATGTGTTTCTTAAACAAATCATAATTTACAAGATTAAGGCAGGTTAGGGTAGTGTCATTTCATTGCCTTCCCTTTGTTCTGGGTTTAGCTTTTTAAATCTGATTGGGTGCTATATGTATCACCAGTTTCAAAACTAGGGGCTCAACAGTATACCCACCCGTTCCATATGTTTGATTCATACAGTTAGCATGAATTATGTTTTTACACAGCTTTATACATTTGGGCTTTTTAATGGAAACACTGTGATTTTTTAGGAGTGAGAACTGAACTTGTATGTATGATACCTGTAATGTTGATTTAGTTTTCCGATGAACAGTATGCGTTAATAAAATGTGAAATTTGCGAGTTTTGGTAATTGGCATTTTGCCCGCAACCAGATCTGTACACTGTACACTTCAGCACTGAAAATGGAGGCAACATGTTCCTCCGAAACCTTTGTAGACACCAATAAGGCTAGATAGTATCGCAACCTAGTAGGTTTCAGCACTTCTTTTTGTGCTCTGAAGTTCCTTGCTATAACAGTATTATAGCGCTGTGTTTGTTGCATGAAGTGGGCCATTTACAGAAACATTTTATTTACATGTTTATTTTACAAGAAATTCCGTCGATTAAATAAAGGCGAAATTTACTTTCGTTCTTGATTCGTTTACCAGTTTTTAAGTTGAGATGCACACGCTCTTAGAGTTTATGGGTTTTTTTTTTCAGGGTAGACTGAAAACACTGTAGTATTGTAGATGGTTAATTTAAAAGTTCTGGTAATGTTTTTGCATGGATAGCAGTCCTGTTACATTGGCTATATTTAAAAAGGCAGCTGCTGTCACTACATTTGCCATGACTGCCTCTCTCTCCTGCCTTTCCCCACATTGTGTTTAGGAACCCGTCGTATTGTGGGCCACTCTTCATTTCCTGGAAGCTACCCTTCACCTTTCCAAGCTGGGGGGAACGTAGTTTAGGCTTCTCATCGTATCGGAAGGTCGTGCATGGAGAATGGTGGTAGCGAGAAGTAACAGGCCAGGACTTTTTTTTTTACTTTATTTGGGGGTTGCACATTATTGCCATGTTCGTTAAACAAGTAATTATTTCAGATTTTAAAATTCTTGTATGTAATTTCATTAACAATTGATCCTTTTGTCCCACATTGTACGGCGTGGCAACACTGTAGGGACATGCAGCAACACCGGTCCAGCTAGTTTGCAGCTTCCCATTTTAATCCAGTATATATATATATATATCTCTCTCTCTCGTTTTTCTCCTCACCGTTTTCCCCACCTTGTTATTATGTAACTCACGGGCCGAACTGGAAACTATTGAATAGGCGCGCAATCTACGGAGAAGAGACCGTGTTGCAGTCGCTCACTCATTAATACAAAGAGATACTGGGATGCCCGCCTATTGAAACATCTTCTGTATTACAACCACAGCTTATCGCGCCATTTTTTACACGCACATGTTTCCGAGTACACAATTGAATTCAGTCCATGACATTTGTAGGTAGATTCTTGGAAAATCCCATACAGATAAGGGTGATGAAGCGTGATATCTAACTCCGTCATATTAGAACGGTATTTATGATCCAATTGATACCTCATTTCGTATTAGTTATGATACATCCGAGGCGTGAAGTAGCCCTCCCGTCGCCATTTAGTGCCGTGGTATGGTTATTTACGGTTTATTTAAGGACACAATCATCAGCTGTTAGTATGCAGCTCCGAATGGTAGGATGCATGATTTGGGAAGGATGTGGAAGGCAACGGTCATGGTCCAGTTTAAGGTATTTGCTTTGTTTGGGGGGACTAAGGAAAGCGACGAAAAACAGCACTTGAGGGCACCCAGTCTGATGGCCGACATTGAACCAGGGACCCCCGATTACGAATCACTGGAACGCAACGTGTGGCTGTCGAGGTTAAGACAGCATAGAGTAGGGATATTCGACCCGTGGCCCGACACATTGTGTTACGCGGCCAGCGGCTAAGTGTAAAGTGCATATAAAAAAAAGTAGAGGTGTCCCGCGACAGGCCGAGGTGGCCCAAGGGGTTCCGGGTAGGTTAAGGCCCCGGATTTTCTTCACGTTTCGGCAGTACAAGGGTGGTAGGTCGTCAGCCAAACGCACCGGCCGCCTTTACCCCAGGAGAAATCCCTGGTACTCGCTTTCAGAGGCTGAGTCGACCTCAGGGCACATGGTTCTGTCGGGGTACCACGGAAAAAATCCCCAGTGACACCACCGGGAATCGATCCCGGGACCGTCTGACTAGTAGCGCAGCGCCTTAACCACTACGCTACCCCAGGCCGTAAAGTGCATATATGGTATGAAAATTACACAGCACTTTGGGCTGTTACGGATACTAAGTACTGTGAATTTTACACGTGCGGTCCACCAGCCGCCCCGCAGTAACGGTTGTGGCCCTTTCGGGGGGAAAGGGTTGGACACACCTGGCATAGTTACCTCCATACCAATTATAAGCCTTGAGTTGTACTTGATATTCCAGCAGTCTCTGGTAGCGAGGTACGGCACTTGCTTGGGATTAGTGAATATGTTCGGTAACATTTATGATACGAAGATTTGGCGTTGGGAGTTTTTAATAATTATTTTTGCATTGATCACGTGTGCTGCAGGTAGATGTATGCAGTTGATGAGATTGTCATTGCTCCGTGCTCAAGAGAATGCAGTCGACCGGCACAAGTGGGTAGAGTCTTTAAACAATGATGACGAAGGTCGCGGTCAAATATACATACCCTGTTTAAAAATAAACACGAATCTGTATCACTGCTTGACTTTTTTTTTCCCACTGGTCACCATTTGTTAAGTGTTTGTTTATAAGAAGCCTGAAGTCAAGTTTATAGACACACCTAACCACATAGACCACTGCACTTCAGCCTAATATATTTTTAATTGGAATACATTGGTTACCGATCACGAAAGGGATTTTCAGCTTTCCACGGCACAAACAGCTGCCACGATAACAGCAAACTCCACATTCGGTATAATTGTTTTTACCTAAATCAGGCTGGTCCTGAAGATAGAAGACTGCAACTACGTGGGCTCGCATATCGCCTCTCGTATATCATTCGACGTTAAACGACTGCGGCAGTTGAAATAGCGCTTTAATAACCTAAAACCAACCTGCATCTGAGACAATGCTTGCTATAATTTATGTTTCATAACGAAGCGGCCAGTAGCTCTATGTAGCATCGAATCGTAGGGTAATTAATAACTGACGATTTGGAAGGAGTGTAGACGAGTGACGCAGGCCTGATTTTCGGTGCCATATTGGCGTTTGAAGGGAACGAGGAGTCCATTGTAAACTTCAGCCCAGCCAGGCTGCTAATTTGAACCTCTGGACCTTCTGCGTACGAAGCAGGACCTCTGGTTTGGTTTGTGTTATTATGCAAGGCTTGTAGAGGGTATGGAGATAGGTTCTGTACGTTCCCAGTCCTCGCCTGTAATAATCCTGGGTAGTTTTTGTGGCCTGTTCTGGCAATAGTGACTGAAATGTCCAGTGATTGCCGGGAATTGAATCCCGGATATGGAATTTCCATGTCGACTATCTGCCACAGCCACACGTTTGAACAGGAACAGTGTAATTTTCAATGCACTCTAAAAAGTGTCGAGAAACCCCGTTATAAAACGTGACTAGTGGGCGTGGTGGTAGTATTCAGGGTAGCTTGCAAACGCGTGTGACAGCAGCTGCCACTCGTTCAGCCTGGTGCAATCCCCCCCTTCCTCCAGCGATTCGAAGTTCACCCTAAGTAATGTGCTGTTAAAAATACCGCGGTTAGGGATGGAACTGTTTCCATAGTACTGAGCACCCGTTTTCGGTTAGATGGTTTTGCACTTCTCATACTGATCGAATGTTAATATATTAATCCATCATTTAATGCTGAGAATTTCATATACGTTGTTTTAACTTAAAAGTATTAAGATCCTTGTGCACCTGGGGACCATAGTAACAAACAGTAGAGTGGCAATGAAGTTAAGGCAGGGTGAATTTATCTCTTTACTTAACTAGATGTTTGAGGGACTGGAGGAGTTGCTTCCCGCATTTTGAACCTGGGCGTTAGATGTGAGGTGCCAACCTCACGCATCGGCGGCTTTGCCACCGGGGGAGTCGCCTGATGCTGATTGGGTTAGGGAGTGAGAGGGCCCCTGTACCGATCTGAAAGCTGTCGAAAAGTGCCAAATTGGCTTCGCCGGAAGTCGAACTGTGATTCATCGATTACCAGGTTCGTAGCCTGGTCATTGTACCGGTGGAGCAGCCCCGGTGCTTGTGTCTAAATTCAGTGGGAGTGCGTAGAAATGGATGATTGAGAACAGTATTGCGTGGCACGCTTTTGTTGTTTGTTGTTGGAGAGTAATTGGCTGATTTTATTTCTTTAACTCGCGATGTATTTGGAAATGTAAATATTTGGGAAATTTGGTCTCGTACGTTTGTGATTAATAACGAGCAGAAAATTTACTTCGAACCAGCTGATTAAGTATGTGAAGATGTTTACCTCGCGATGTATGTAACAGGCCATGAAGTCCGAGAGGGGGAGCACCTTTATACCTCCACTCTTTCTTTAACCTGGGCGCTAGGTGGGGGGTGGGCGAGCAATGCCACGCCCCGGCCGCATTACCTGCGAGAAAGAGATCCGGAGCCCATAGTACAAGAGGGTGGGTGGTCCGTAGGGCTGGTTTGGACTTATACGAAAAATTTCGCCCCCCAACGGAATTCGATCTCCGGACCGTCCAGCCCGTAGCGAGTCATTAACTGACTATGCTATCTGGCCTGCTTTCTAATTTATACCGAGCAGAACTTCACTTCCGAATCAGTTGAAGTAATGCGAAGTTGCGTACCTGCAAATGCATCTGTGGATTTTTCTTTCTTTCTTTTGTCTTACCACTCCTGCCTACTTATAGCAGGTGTAGAGGGTTATTGTTGCACCTGATCACACTCACTGACACGCACACACTCGGTATGATTCCCCTGGATGAGGTATCGGCCCGTCGCAGAGGCCTCTAACTGCACAACGCAACATTCACAAGAGACGAACATCCTTGCCCCCGGTGGGAAGATGTGGATTTCTCGTGATACATCTTTCCTGTGACGAGAAAGAGACTAAGCTGGCCGATGTAATAAAAGAAAACTTACTTTTATTCTGTACCATTAACTGTAGCCTTGTGTCCGCTTTCACGTGATATTTGATAGCTGGAGGCATAGATCAGACGGAATTGGTTCCCACGTAGTATAGCCTCACATCTCTAAGAAGGGTTATAAGTCTCGTAAAGTGTCTTGTTGGATTTAAGGTGCTGCTGTTTATGATGAAAGGCCGTCGGGGTAAAACGTGGAGTAGGGCATCGAACATTCTCAATGAAGGGGCAACGTACAAGAAACCACGTGCTGTCCGTTAAGAACCTTCGAATCGTCAGTGGAATATGGTAGGACGTATTTTATTGACTCGGAATCGAACGCTGCCTCTTTACCGTGTTGGAGGGGTACAGCCGTTCAAACCAGTCATTTACAGTAGGTAGTGTATAGAGTGATGGAAGACGAAACAGCTGACAACCCTGAATATCTCCCTCCGCTTTAATAACACCCCGTGGTTAAATCCACATTGCCCAAATGTCGGCAGTTTGTAGCACCGGATGTTTATTATTATTAAAACAGGAATTGTGCCAGCTTCTACGCAGAAATTAAACATAAGTTCATTGCTTACCAGATTGCTCTTCGAAGTCGGTATATTTAACGACCGTCTGTTAGCTGATTTGATAGGTAGTCCTCGAAAAATTTTATGTGGTTGTGAGCAGTAGATTGCGTGGCTTGTTTTGAGGGACTGTAGGCTACTGGGGATGCGTGTCCGGTGTGAGGAAAGCGACGAAGGATAGCAGGTTAGCCCTTGTTGCATTAAAGAGTTGTACGCCTTATTTTCCGGATTCAAAGCAGGAAGCCGGACTAATATCCATCATGCCGTTCCGGACCTGTCTTTGAGCAGTCCGCATTGCCCAGAGACTGACGGTGACAATTAGTAGGGAGCATGTAGTCCAGAATTTGTTCTTAGCTCTTTGAAGCAAATTGATGTATGATTTACCCGGCATCTTTGTTACTAGTGTGGCCGAGAGCACAATGTGTAGCTGTGACGCTTGGAAGACTAAGGAATAGATGGGAGGATAATATTAAAGTGAGTTTTCGAGGAATAGGATTGGAGGGGGGAGGGCTTGGACTGGGTTGGGAGGTACCTAGTTCGAGTCTTCTTTAGTTTACCCAGTGCCCTGACGGAGTGCTCTCTTGCATGAAATTCCGTGTTAGTGCCTTGGAAAAAGTCAGGACTGCCGTCATAACTCGCCAGCAGGTTGGCTTAGATATTAACTCTTCTGACCCGTGTTTGGGAGTTGTCCAGTTCGAAACTCGTTTGGAACACCGACTGATGTTTTTCTTTTGTGTTTTACTTACTATCTACGATCACATTGAGAGCCCCCTTCTCTGCAGTATGGTATGAAATTTAAACATTGCCATTAAAAAACCAAAGATATAACAGTGTGTATTACAACGTGTGGTAGTTTTCGTACTGCGAATATCATGCAGTACGGGTTGTGACCTCCTCGAGAATAGTGTATCTCGTCAGATTCATGAAATAGTGGTGAGACTGGGCAACTAAATGGACCGATGTAGTACCATGAGATACATGTTTATATGTTAACACAAAAAGAAAGGACATGACAGTCTTGCTTAAAAAGAAGGAAAAGTAATAGCAGCCAGAGTTGCAGCTGCTGTCAACAAAAAGCATACCTACTAATGAGTCGTTCTCCAGTGGCCACCTTGTATTCTGTACCTCTATGCTTCAGTTCCCCTGTCCAAGGCCGACTTATTAAAATTTAATAAGGTTGTCTTTTGTTTATAAATGTGCACTCTAGGAAACATCCTAGTTCTTTGTTTTAATTACGTGTAGGACACCAGGGATCCACAGCACTTGCACTGAAGGTGAAGATAGAATCTGGTGTTACGCCATGTGGAGTAATGTGGGATAATTGTTATGGTTCCATAGAAATACGGGCAGCGTCCTTCATAGTGCGGAGGCAGGTATCGTCTTGGTAGTTCGTAATTATTTCGAAATGATGTAATTATCGTGCGAATGCAGTAGTACTGTTAATGTCAGCAGCAGTTTTAGGGCGACGTGTCCACGAGTTTGAGCACGAAGTGTAAATTGCGTAAGGACCCACTCTGGCCTTGAGGTGCCTCATTGTGTATGTTCGGCGGACAAACAGCGACTGTGATCAGTTGAACGAGAACCCGTCAAGCACAACTATAAATGTTTTGTGAAAACAACTGTGTTTGCAGCGCGCTACTTGTTAGGGCCCAGAAGGTTTTTATAAATCTAAAAACATGACAAGGTGTATGGATTTTATTATACAGGGTGTCACAGGAGGAACGGACCAAACTTCGGGAGGGTGTTCCTTATGTTAAACTATACCGATATAACCCAAAACACCTATATCCAAAGTTGAACTGTTTCGGAGATAATGGCAAGAGAAGTTTGAAACTTTGACAGCTGTTACACACTTACTGATTGCCAAATTCATATTGAAACTGGCAGGAATATGTGGTTTCTGTAATGTTAATATCTGCACTTAACATCAAAGTAACTTGTGAGTGACATAAAGCCATTAAATTGAACTACAAAAACACTCGCACTCATA
>Ga0209628_10001197_pt1 | contig 16499 bp, 7 predicted proteins | sample TergutCu122P4_FD_187285 | JGI IMG/M metagenome (GOLD analysis project Ga0209628, IMG submission 187285) | Cubitermes ugandensis P4 segment gut microbial communities from Kakamega Forest, Kenya - Cu122 P4 (SPAdes) (version 2) | ecosystem: Host-associated > Arthropoda: Insects > Digestive system >...
CCACAACCCTAAAGACGGTCACAGCTACCAAAAATCGTCAGGGGTTTGTACGAGTCGCTCGCCCAATCCAAGAAGCGACAGACCGTGCCATTGCCTAAGCATAGCCGGCCTGTACATTTCAATTCACTACATGAACTTGTGCTGTGTTAGACTTAATAAATATAACTTGTTTTGACAGTACACTATTTTAAAGTTCAGTGTACAGCCTTTTAAATGCCATGTTTGTGGCGTGCAGCCATACCACTGTCAATTTACGCATGCCGTACATATTGTACATATGCAGACTCACATTGTCATCCTTTTTGTTGCTCTGTAACTCTTGGGTATCCTGAGGTCCTGCCAACTGCAGCACTTTCGAGAACACACCGAGACGAGCAAAGTGGTCCAGGAAGATATCCTGTGCTTTAGTCATAAGATCCTGAATTATCTGCAGCACAACCAGATGGCCATCTTCATCCTCCTGCACAAGAGGCAGAGAAAAGTTATGAAGCAGTTTGAAACAATAAAAGGCACTGTACAGTTCAGTGGAACAAAATTTTAGAAATTTAATTCTATCATATGATGCTTACAACAAATATATACTGTACTTGTTGATACAAGTGTTATTTAACAAAACAAGAAAATACTTAATATCAGAACTTCACTGAACCATCCTTCACCCAACAAAGAATTATCTCCCTACATAACCAAGAGTTTTACATTCTTTCAAAACAGATGTACTGAATGTGACACCATGTAGTTGGGCAGATTGGTATCAACATTTGGATAAATTTGATTAGTCCATCTAATTCTCCTGAAGGCAGAGATAACAGTTTCCCCCAAACTGACAGTACCTGTTCATCCCAACACATGGTGTCACATCCCGCAAGCCCCAGCAATCATGCACAATGCCAAGAAAACCTCAAGTCTCATATTCAGTTCCTTATCAGTTGGAAAATTAGGGTCCTGTAAGAAAATTCTATTCCACCACAAAAATGATACTTAACCATTATTATTATAAACTTCAATGAAAGTAATTTCCGTTTTTATTGGACAATGATTCATTCACTCATTTCTGAATCTTTGCAAAAATGTAACAAATAAATTAACCTGGATAAAAAATAAGTGCTTTAATGTTATGGAAAGGTAGATTTGTGTTTAAGGTTAATTTTTCCTATATAGGGTGTTTCACGACTTGTGGACGTTACTGCAGGAGGCGAATTCCTATGTCTTTGTGATCAAAAAAGTTCATATAAACATGTGTCCGATTTTGGACAGTTAACAGAGTTATGACCACTTGAAACTTAGACTAGAAGGTAACGATTATTGACAATAAATGGAACAAAATAATAAGCCAGCATAATACATGATACATTTAAAGTATAAATGTAAAGTTAACTTCGTGAAATTACCGTTAATTTGAATTGATCTGTGCTTAAAGCTGGTTTTTGAAAATGCCACCGCCGACCGCAACACAGGCTGCCGCTCGGTTGTGAACTGCGCGAGTTGCTTGTTGCAGCTTCCGCAAACTATAAGCCACCAAGTCGAGTACATCAACCGCCGGCTGGTTCCATAAGAATCGGTTCACACGAGGGCGTGTACGGGAATTAAAAAATATCCATAACTCCGTAACCGTCCAAAATCGGACACATGTTTATAGGAACTTTTTTTTATCACAAAGACCTAGGAAATCACCTCCTGCAGTATGTCCACAAGTCGTGAAAAACCCTGTATATGAAATCCAGTTTTTATTTTTAAATATGTGCAATTAAATAATGTTAATCTCATACCCCTGTTTATTTATTATTAATCCTGCTTATATGTAATGTACTTCTTTTTCTCTTCGTATTAGTGATTCAGCACAAAATTTTCAATGGCAAGAGGGTTCCATGACCAAATTAAAGTGTGAAACAATGGTACAGAGACATCAACACAAGGCAGGAGCAACCTAACCCAAGCCTGAAAATATTTCACTGACAGAAGGAAAGAGCTAGGGAGTGTTTGAAAATAGTGTTGAGTTAAATGTCTGGCACTGACAGATGAAGGGAAAGTACACCAACTACAGATTTGTACTGTACACCACATACTGATTAAATGAACACGGATGACACAGGGAACATGAGCACTACTTAATTGAAAATAAATACAAAAATGAGATGTCTTAAATAGTTCTTTATCTACATTAAGTGTAACAGCCAAATGGACACACACTTCTGAATTATTAGGTAATGCTCCATAACAGTTTAGAAGGAAACATGCCACTGGACATTATAAAAAACAGAAACTGTCCTTTAATGGGTACCATGAAAGGTTGAAAGATGAAGGCAACACCATGAACATTTTAACAGTTCATGTCACTATTTATATGGCAGTATGTGGGTATAATTCAAACCCAGCCTTCCCACGTCTTAATAAGAAAATATTTATGATAATGAAATACTGTAACTGAATTGAAAAATACCTAACCTTAACTGTAGGAGATAAGATATTTTAAATCCTACCCCACTATTTTCTTTTACAATGACAGGCAGCCAAGTTCTGGAACACAAACGTCTTCTGTGATATCACACAGTGTTGCTAGGCAAGTAGTCTCTACCATTTTTAAGGATCATACTACCTTCAAAATGTTGCAAACTACTGACCAAATGACACAGTGTCACATCCAGAAGAATCAAATCTTCAGCAACACCACTGTAAGAACCATAAATCTTGCACAGGCATGTTTTAATTCAAAAGTAACGTCTGACTGACTGGATACACAGCAGCATTGAAGGTGTAAGTACTACACAGTTTACGGCAATGCTCTAATTTGGACGGCATGTCATAACTATCCTATGCGTAGAGGTAAAGGTAAAACCTTCCCATAACAACTCATGAAGATTCAGAACGGGGTTGGAATGTTGGGCTTCCATGCTTATTGTGACATTTGGCACAACTAGGACAGCAGGGTTGTTGGCTCTATGAGCCAGCCACAGCTTACTCCCATGGAAGTTCCTTGGTAGTCATAGCTGCTAGAGGCTGAGTAAACCCCAAGGCTACTAATTGGGGATAGAAGGAATGTCCCTTGGAAATTTTCCGAAGACCCTACCGGGGATTTAACCCAGGAACTCCCACCCCACAATGCAGTGCCTCAACCAACTGCACCACCACTAGCCCCAACTATTCTGTGCATGGCCAGCTGAACCATGTACCATGGTACCATCACAATTACGTAACACACAGCTGGTAAAAGTAAGTAACCTGTATTAAATTATGGCACAAAATATGAGACAGTTTAATAAACTGTCCTTTCCTGCCAAATAATGTTGCCATTTAACTCACAAGAAAAACATTCACAGCCAGGACAACTGGCATACCAGTAACTACTTAAAACTGAACACTGACATTATTACCAACATCAACAGTGCTGCTCAATCAAGTTAATCAACACTTCAGAACAGTGTTACTTACAAACAAAAAATACATTTAGCGTGCTCTGCCAATTGTTTCATGTGAACATGGAACTGAGTCTCACGCAGATGTTAGCAGTCATCACACGTCTACAAACCAATCAATCACAAGCAAAACTGGAATCATTTACCGTCTTTATAATAAACTTGTCATTCAAGTCACGATGTAGTGATAACCCAAGTCCTGCAGGTTTCCCACCAAGTTTAGGAACCCAACAGTAATATTTGATGCCCCCATTGAGATGTTTTGGGGGTGTAACATACGAGATCTGTAAAATAGTATGTAATGGCATTACCAGGTAGCAATCGCATGCCACCACTTAATAACATAAAAACAGAAAACATTCTACTTTCATTTTTAATTAACAAAACAGAATCTGTACGGTTCCTGATTTATTAATAATGCTTTGTTAACAGTTAACTTCCTGTAATACTGGTTGATAAAATGGAGATGAGTAACTGCAACAGAATGGGGTGAAAAAGGTCATGCACAATTTTAAGATACTATTACAACAAAGGCCTGAAGGAATGGAAAGAGCCAAAAAAATCCTGTCAGCATGCATCTTGGCTCAGATTCAAAGTTGACACCTTCACAACATGAAGTAGGGGAGCTCATGGCTATGGGGCAGTCTGGTTCAATGTAAAAATGAAAATGACAGTATCTTTTATACGGTACATACAATGTATCTATAAACTTTCATGACTGAAACACAGTCCAATATGAAAATAAACTCTGTAACATCTGGTCGTTCTTTGTGACAGGCACCTAAGTGGAAATCTGAACAGATCGTCTGATAAGGCATATTAGTGTGTTGTGGGACGTAATGTTACGTAGTGTAACAGATAAATACTAACGTTTTAGAGAAGTCTGCTGCATTCATATTCAGGGATGATAAACTGAGATGTGATGCTGCATAATTTAGTCCATACCAACAGTGTCAACGAACATCCTAATTCCATCATCAGGGCAAAAGACTGGGAATAAATCAATATGGAATAGCTTGTTCCACTAAAATGTTGGTACCTTAAAACCAAATTATATGGCACCACATCACAGGCCAAAATCACTGCTGCCCTTGGAACTTCAAATCCCATTACAAATGTTCCATAGATTTAGAATTCTGGATTATTTAATTTAGATATACTCAAATCGAAGAACATGCCGAAACTCTGTTACTGAATCATGTGGTATATCACTGTAATAATGGAAGCAGGAGTTCCTCTACAACGTCAGTACATTCTCCATCACATCCCAGCAGAAATTTTCATACTCAATGCCATGGCAATCCCAAATCTCGCTAAATATTTCATGTCTAAAATTATATGATCACACCTCAATAATCATCCAACCCATCTATCACTTGTGCTGACTGCTTACTGTGTAACATCCATTTCATCACACAAATTTTAAAAAAATACTACAGATAAAAACAAGAATTATACTGTATAAGAAAGTGAAAACTATCTAAGTTGGGGGGACGAAGCATCTTAATCAGAACCATTCTCCTGGGTTTCGTCCATCATCCTGGTTTTTTCAATATCTGCTGCTAAATGCCAAGTATTCTTAACACCTTGCCTGATGTTCCAAACAACAAACATCAGCTACTGCCAATGGACAATTATGGTGGCTCTTATGCTGCCCTCGTTAAAATTCTGATCAGCCGCAGATCACGCAGGGCATTTAATTCTGACGCCAAATGTTTACAACTGCCAACTTTCAAAAGTTAACTCTATTTATTCATTAGGTAACAGACATCTATTTAGATCTGAGTCTCCCAGAATATTACACTATCTTTGGCTAAGCAGTTACAGACATTTTCAAATTCAAAATGTCAGGAACTGCTACCCAAAGACACAGCATAATATCCTAGAAAACTCAATCTTCAGCAACACCACTGTGAGAACCTCAAATCTCACAAAGATCTACTCTCAAGAGGCCCTAGGTAGCTACATTCAAACCACGGACCACCTCTAGATAGCTACTTTCGAACCATGGACCACACATATAATATCTTACACACAGTGGTTTTGAAATATGATGCACCAAATAATACATAAAAAAAAACAGTCTTCATCCATGTGTTACATCTTAACCTGCTGAGGTTAGGTGATGGATAGTGCACTCGAACATAAGTCTCATTAAGTTAATGCATATCAAGATCCTTATGTACAAGTGCACTCCACTCTTAACAGCATGTAAAAAAAATTAAAGACATTTTCCTAGACAATATCACAGTAAAATATGTGTTACTGAGTAACTTAATCTCACAAATAAAGTATATATGACATTGGATAATTTGGGGGAGAAAAAAAAATCACCTAACATGAAGCAGGAATTATTATTCAACAATAACCACTTAGCTGCAGGGGTTAAGTAATACCAACAAAAGTAATAAAACAAATTCTCCAACATGGACAATACACTTGCATGTATGTGACTAATACAGAACTAAAAGACTGCAAAAACTGAGAACAAAACACAAAGAATTTTTAACAGTATCAAAATGTAATTTGCCACATTTTTTAGTTATTTTTATTTACAAAGCCGGTGTCGAACAGAACACAGACTGTATCGGCAGCTGACAGGCAGAGCACGCTAATATTCACACAATTAAAACACCGTGTCAACACCACAGTTTCCTACAAATAAATATTAATTCTCTTAGGGCCAGTTTATAAATACTTCACCACAACAGCAATGCAAAAACTTTTCTTTCACTGAAACTCCCAGAATTGGTCACCAACAATAAACCCCCCACCCTTAGACTCAATCTTTTAGGCATACATGAAATGATCATGTTTTAAACTCTGTGTACATATTAAGATAAACACTTACTGCAGTTCTTGTACAGACCCATATCTCTCTCTCTCTCTTTCTCTCACTCACACACACACACACACAGTTTCTCAGGTTGCCACCAAGTCCGTAGCTGTAAGCAGTAAAGGAAGTCACAAAATATGAACACAGCTTAAAGTATTTGTGTTCAATTATCTCAAAACAGTACGAACCAGGGAAAAATTGTACTGGGCACAAAATATGTGTAACATCTGTCTCTACAACTTTCTGCTCAGAACAATTTTTTTGCTCCAGTATTTAGCAAGGTTCACAAAAGATGTGCACAGAAATGCGCACAGGTTGGTGTGTATACATGTCTGTTATTATCTGACATCATCCAAAACTGGAATATGTTGACAGTACTATATGAGTTGTTACATGTGGACAAATATACGAACACACTGATGTACATGAGGCAAAACTAATATGAGGGATGCCATCTGGAACTTCAGCGAAGTAAAAGGGCTCTCTTGAATTGATATGGGGCACAAATGGCCTGTCAATTAAAGCTTAGGTGCATTGGGATCGTAAGGTCTCGAAACCAAACGTAAATCAAGCAATCAATCAATTAATCAATATGAGGGATGTTTGGAAGATAACAAGTTCTTGCAGGTATACAAATTAAACAAAAGTCACTGCAACGTTGAATCTGGCTCATTTATTCCACTAGAGTAATGCTATTTTTCAGCATAATTGCCAAGCTTATTAATACATCTCTCCCAGCATGGCACTTTCACAATGAGAAAAGTGGAAATGGATATTCATGAATGGGTGCAGATGCAAGAGCCCAATTTCCACTGTGATGGAAAAATGTACCAATGTGCTAAAGGATTATGTTGAAAAATAACAACAGTTCAGTGGAATAAATAAGCTAAGTTTAATTTTGAGAGGACTTCTACAATTTCATTTTTGTTAACATGTGAAACCTTAAACAATGAACATGTCTGTAGGTGCATCTTTTCATCTTGCACAACAACCTGGTAAATATGTTGGGTACACTGGATCTGTCCAACTGCTGGTAGCACTTTACAGTTTCTTTTACTATCATTCTATGCAATACTGACACTAGGAGAATTATATCTACCTTCTACCACAGAAAAGCTTCAACACTATAAGGTGTCACTTGAAGAGCAACTAAAAAACATTTCAATGTTTGTAATTTAATTTTGTTATAAGGATGGCAACAAAACTGTGTACATCTTGCATTATGTATGTTATGCAATGGGCAAAAAATTGCAAGCTGGAAGTGACTTCAAATTTATGAAGACACAGATCATTCCTGGTGGTTTTCAAAAATGAAAACTCAGTACTGCCTCTTTCATTATTTTAGATGTTTATTTTATGCCAAAAATTTTAAAAGCAGCACCTCTCCCTTTTCCCCTGCCATATCCAAGGTGTATCTATTTTTAGAAAAAAGTATAGGTTAACAGGATTACCACAATTAATAGTCAAAATACACTTAGAGGGAAGCTATTCATCAGTCTTCTAACTATTTACCAATCTGAGGTACGTACTTGTAATTTTATATAACTTTTGTCCGAATAACTATCATTTTATAAATGCCACATTCAGTGCTCATATTGGGAATAACATTCATGCTGCATAACACCATAAAACCATCTGCCACTATATCTGGGCATTCATAATTATGAATGTACATCTGTGGGTTTCAATTTGCTGCTGTCGGAGTGTAAATATTTCTTCCAAATTATTCACTTACAAAATTATGGTACTTAACATTGTAACTTTAATTTTAAGCGAAGCTTCTAAGTAGCCAATATACAGAGTCCGCAATTTATTTGACGGACACTGTTCGTCACTTCCAGCAGCCATTCGTTTCACATGTGGGCAGTCAGACGAGTGGGCGTCAATAATATGATAAGCTAGCCAACAAGAAGTGACAAGCAATATGTCGGATAAAATAGTGACCCTAAAAATAGTGATCTACCAAACACTACAGCAGAGAACATTAATAACTTTACACACAGTACATAAATTATTTATTTGTTGCTCATTTCACATTCTGATATAGCTGTCATTGTAGTTACTGTTATAATGGTTATTCATGGCTCTGAACTTGTGTGCTATAGTACGGACCATAAGCAGGACAGTGGGAGCAAATGGCAGATGCACACGAGAAACAACCATTTTATGTTGGAAAATTCATGCTTTAAGGATGATGTGATCCCCCTACAGTGTGGGCAATTTTTGTGTACAGTTCCTCAATGACTTGGCTTCATACAAGCATAGAAATAGGTTCCTGGGACTCACACAACAGGGAACCCTTGTACACATGTTCCACAGTTAATACTACTGCTATGCTGATTCTGATAAGGCAATTGCTATGATTCAGCAAGATTAAACCACGCAGTTTTAATAATTGCTACAAGTGGCCTGCCGGTTTATAACGAAGGTAAACACGTTTCACCCTATAACAAATTACATTTCACACAACTGTAACACTGTAGTACAGGTTACTAATGATGCAAATGTTGCATTTCTACCAGTGGAAAAAGCCAAAAATGAAAGTAAAACTGTACAAAGCACATTAAGTTTTCACACAAAAGGTAAAGGTAAAGTTCACCCTACAACAAGCCATCAAGACACAGAGGGGGAGTAAAGGTATAGCTCTACCCTTTCTTTAACCTCAGCACTAGATGGGGGTGAGCTGTCACTACCACGCACCTGAGGTTTCATATTTGCTTCATATTATGTTCAGTATCTCTTTCCATGCATTGTGTAATCAAATTTTCTTACCTCATTATCTAACACTGTTGCAATAACTTCCACAAGCATTGTGCCGAAGTTGTAAGTAGGAGATTCAGGACTGCATGCCTCCACAAGCAAAGACGGCTGGATATAATGTACCATTTTCTTTATCAGATTAAGGCTGGCTTTCCTGTAAAAGGCAGAGAGGCAACTAACGGTTGAAAAAGACCAAATATGATTGAAGATGCCACATGAAATTTACTCAGATTTGTCCTGCAGTATGTGATGTCATGTGGCCTGGGGCATCCACCCTGCAGGACACAGCAAATTCCTCTAAACACTAGTACATATGTAGTAAAGTACACAATGCCACATTCCAATCAGGACTATTCACCATCAGGAGAACCTCATATACAAAATATATTCTTTCAATTCACTGGAAGGCACAAACATAAAATTTATTTTCTTCATTTGGTTTTTCAAAGACATTTTATAATTACTGAGGTTAGACAGCAGGAGACTACAATGACATAATATAATAAAATGGAACACAATTACTCTTAAAGCAAGATGCCCTACCTGACAGATGCCAACATAGTAGATTGGAAAGTGTTACAAAACACAGGAAGCAAGCGACGCAGATATACAGGTGCCATCTCTGGATCTCCCTTGGGCTCTCCGCTATCATCAGGTTCGACAGTATCAGCTTTCTTCTCCTTCTCAGCTGGTATCATCCACTCCCCTGCAACAACAAACAAAAACCATATAACTAATGCATCAATGCTACCCTCTGTTACTACAGAACTATAAAATACCAACACAGTCAACTATTAAAAACATAATTATTAAAGATCCAACATGTTTTGGTGGGCTGCCAACATCAGGGGTCAGATGAGTACAAATGGGAACACTTTCAGGCCAAACAACATGAACTAATTTCATGTTTCCAACGTGCATCATTATTATTAGTCACTTTTATTAACCAACTAATGCACTCAGTTAACACAGTCATAGATGTTAAAATCTGTGTAGTATAAAAGTAATTTTAATATGTGTCTTTTAGACTTTTATACTACACAGACTTTTATGTCTACGACTGTGTTAACCCTTTCACTGCCATAGACGAACTTACTCGATTTAACAGTTCCTGCTTTAAATTGCCAGTGACGACTTTATTAGATCTATTTTTTCAATGGCGCTCTTTCATCTTAAATCAGCTACTGACCTGTAATTGTAGATGGGAAACTTATACAATAGCTGCGCTGATGTTATCATTATCTCTGTTATAGTTTATTATGATTATATTGCTTAAAATGAACCAGTGTTTATCCTTAGGCTCAGAGGAAGAGTGGGTTTGTCTGTGGCTGCAGTCTATAAAGAATCTTTCATGTGTGAAGTCCTCTACATGTGATAGCTTATACTTCTCAGTGCAACATGGCATCAAGGAAAAGAAAAACAACTTGATTTAGAGCTGAAGAAGAATTTGCTGACTGGCGAATGCTCAATATCCTATTCCTCTGCATCCAGAAGGCTGCTATGCACGATATCACACACTGGCTGCTACACATGATATCACAGACTGAAACATTACTGAATGTTCTAAATGTCAAGTCTTTATCTCATATAGTTTTTGTGTAATTATTTTTTTACTGAAATCATGAAAGAAGGGGCTGTGGACCCTTTAAACGGCCGGCATTTTTATGCCGGTGGGTATTTAAATAGCCGGCAGCGAATGTGTTAATTGAGTGCATTAGTTGGTTAATAAAAGTGACTAACATGAACTAATACTAATGTAACAAATAAAATAAAAGATTAAAATCATAAGCCAACACTATATATACACACAGCATGTTCAACAGTTGTTACCTAACTGATTATACCACTATATATTAATTATCAACTTGATGCATTGATTATTATTTATTCATAAAATATTACATTCCTCTACATGTTTAGAGCCTTAAGTGCTCATCTTCAGGAGGATACAATTGTATACATGCAGCATATGGTACTGTCACTCTCTACGAGAGTTCATGGTGGCCTGTTGGTGCAAAGCTGTACACAACTGTATCCTCCTGAAGACGAGCACTTAAGGCTCGAAACATGTACAGGAATATAATATTTTATGAATAAATAATAATCAGTGCATCAAGTTGGTAAATAATATATAGTCAATTCATGATGCACGGTCAGAAAAACACCAAATTATGATTATGCCACATCCACGGACCTGTAATTTATGTCAAAGCGTATGGTCAAAATGTGCTATATGAAAGCCTATGTTATTTATTCATTGCAATCACCCATTTGTGTATAACATAACAAGCACTTTCTTTCCCTAGGTTTTCATACAATGGTATATTCTGGGGGCTAGCAGCATCTTGCTTTAACCTTCAGGTTAACAAAAGAAATGTTACCCACTGTGTGGGAACTGTCTGTAAAATGTTGGCCCCTACCACCACATGCAATAATGAGGGGAAGAGGTTGCATCATAGTCTTCAGACTGGGGAAAAAGGCACTTCTACTGTACCTGGAGACTGAAGAATGGCTGCTACTTCACGGTGGCCCTCATCAATTCTTTCCCGTGCCTTGTCTAAGGGAGTCTTCCCATCTTCATCACGCAGATCTGGATTTGCTCCATGTCGAAGCAGCACTTTTGCTATCGCTGGTCGACCAAAACAAGCCGCATAGTGGAGTGACGAGGAACGCTGCCCTACGGTACAAAAATTTACGTGTCCGATATACAAACATTTACAGTGCCAATAAACACATATTTATATGATCATATTGTTCAGATATTCAACAGCTGCAATGTGTATCGCAAATCAATCAAATTAAAAAAAAAATCATATAAAAGATGACAATTTGTATGTTAACTCCTCAGTTTTATCACCATTCTTAGGCACACTGGCATCTCTGCAAAATTACTATCATAATCACTGTCAACCTATACACAATGAACAACTCAACCAGTTTTCATTAAATATGATATTGGAAAATTAAATTTTTATTCTGATTTGACAATGCTAACAACCATTTAGATGCATCCAGTACCTCCACTCTGAGTAAGCATACTTCCATTCACACCATGGATACAAATAAAACACAAGGAAATTAAAGTTTGATTTTGTGTAATTGAAATTCCATGTGGCAAAAATGCAAATAGGGTCCTCCACATAGCTGGTGTTTCCGCATAACCTAGCAGCAGGGTTACAACTGACAAATGGGCATACACGGAAATGTGCACTGATTGCAGTACTGCTTCTAGGATTTGTAGAGTGGATGTACCTTAAGTCATGCTATGCTTGTATTTCCTAACTTGATAGAAACAGGTATGATGATGACTGTTTCCAAAGTCATAATAACATTCCTTACATCAAATAGATTTATGAAGTATGCTGACTTGAGAATATAAGATTTTTACATCACATTCAGGTCAATTCTGCCAGAATTTGGTCTATACTTGGCAAGTAACACTATTTCAACTTTTCAAGAGCACTTTTAACCTCAAAGAAACTAGGGTCAACCACTACAGACAAGACTATGTTCACTTCAGTCTCTGTAACATCTGTAACTCTGTAACAGCTGGCAAAGCAATAACCAGTTGGTCTTTGAAGAGGATACATGGCATTTTCTGTGGGGTAGTAATGGAACCTTTAAATGTTATTAGATCAACTTCATACCTGAAATGGTCAAGAGGTTCTTATTTTTACATTGATCTTGAACATCAAATGCTGAGGGTGAGAATAAGTGGAGTTATACCTCTACTCCCCTCTGTGCCTTCATGGCATGTATGGGACTTCACATTTAGCAATCTTGAACTCCCTCCCTGTTCATCTTCTCAAAATTAAAAGTTTCTGAACAAGTCTCACACTTTCATATTTACTTACTGACAGTCTCTCCCTAACTTTTGAAACCATGAGACAGTGATCAGTATCACAGTCAGATTCTCTGAAATCAAGTCTGTAGTGTACTGGAATGTGTCTTTTACACACTGAGGCATGACCAAACTCTCATGTGTTTGAGCAGCATGCTAAGTTCCAAGCATATTTATAACTTCAAAATGTTTGTAAAATACTCATCTGTCTAGTTAGCAAGGTGCCTTCTAAGTTAGCAATGTCATCTCATTATCTAATTTAAAAAAACTACAAATGAAGAGTAACGAAGTCCATTACTGTCAAGCCCTGAGCATGTACATGTAAAATATCAACATGTGTACACTTAATGAGTTCAATAATAGTACTTTACCAAGGGGAACTACAAAAAACTGACACATTTGAAAAATTCCATTTTGTGGAATAATGACATTAGCATTTGTTCCTGTAACATGTAACATGATGAATATACAGCCATTTGACTACTGCCTCACCTGATCCATTCCAAACTACACATAGATCGCTAGTCTACAAACAGCCATCATGCAGGTATGTCTGCATGTTCAAAAACCATTCAGTAAGAAATGAAGAATTTGAAACATCAGAGGAGGTTGGATGGTTATTTGAGCACCTCCAAGTATGGTCTGTTTGACCTTTCTGTTCTCTGCCTACTGGGTCAAAGGAAGAGAACCCATTTATAAGGGGTAGAGCTGGTTCTGTTACCTCCCAGTGATGTCATTCTGTATCATTATATCACTAAGTTTAAACCATTTTCTTACCATGACATCTGCAATAGAAATGTATTAAGAAGTAATATTTTCCATACAGTATCCTGTAGTTACCTAAAACCTTCTAATGGAACATATTATTTCCACAGACAGAGTGAAGCCTTACTTCACATTCTGTTGAACTACAATTTTTTTTATTCTACTCAAGTTTTTATAGGTCCTACCAAAACTTCCATAAGAATAACATTAAATTTTCCTTGAATTTATATGTTCATGTGTCCCACAAAGTTCCTCAATTATGCTTCAAGGGCTGGAGGAAATCTGCAAACTTCAGTCAGGACAGATGGGTCCTAACCACTATCTGAACCAACCACAACATGTTACAGAGGTTACTGAGAAAATTAACTCACTCAATAAAAATCATAAGAAGTCGCAAACACACGCACAAACCTCCAACACAGACAGTAACGGACATCGTTACTCAATAAACAGATCTCTCCTTATTTTATTAAAAAGGGAGGGGGGATAAAGAAAAAAGAAAAGAAAGAAAGAAAGAAAGAAAGAGAGAGTAAAATCAATACATAAGAATTTCACTGCACTGTAACCACACACAAGGCTTCACAATATACCACCACCAACTACAGTAGATAGGTATTACCATGCATATCCCTAAACAAGACTGTGCTCATTTTGGAAAAATCTCAAATTTGGAGCAGAATAAATTTCCATAGATGCAATTAAAAGCATCTTGCTTTCCAAAAGAAAGGACATATAGAAAGCTGTGAATATGAGTCAAACCCATGAGTGGTAACGTGTCGGGATAGCTGGCTTACCCTTGTTCACATCCGCACCTCTATCACAAAGAAATTCTACCATCTCCTGAGTTCCAAATGCGGATGCCCAATTCAATAATGTCTGGCCTACATCATCCATGAAATTTACTTCAATGCCTGAAAAATAAGAGAATTGGGTAGTGTAATCTGTGAAACACACACCATGTTGAATTAGGAGCTTAACTGCACAAAGATTCATAGTATCATTTTACCTTACATCCAGACAAATACAATACATTTACCTGTTCACTGTTTCTTTAATGACAATGTCCATAATATAGACTATAAAACATAAAATGCTAGATCAATCGATAAAAAAACTGGACAGGCTATACAAGGCAACATCTGTGACCTGCTCTGCAATATTATCCCACCTATTTCCTAGAAGGGTGATGAACATCAAGGAAAATCTCAGACAGGAGTCGTACCTACTTTACTGTAACATTCAGTAATGATGCTCTAGTGAACCAATCAGCAGGATAAATGTTAAGAGCAATCCTGCCACACAAAACCTGTCTGAAGCCTCAACAATTCCAAGCCAATTCATGTGGGTTTTTACCACACAAAACAAATGCATAAGAAATTTTATTATCAGCAAGATTTATAGTGACCTACTAACATGACAGCAACATACATGTATGTATCAACAACATAAGTCGTTTCCAAATCTGTATAATCAAATGTGGTTCTGGTACACAATTTTTAAAATACTCCAATTCCTCCCTTCTCACACAAGAAATCCTAAATATGTCACTCCTCTTGGGAAATGACAACAAGGCAGGAATGCCTACTGTAAAAACAGTTAGTTCTCTTTTTACGTGGCAGAAAAAACAAACAACAAACCTATAAGAGAATTGTGGCAAGTGTAAAGCATACCTCCAGTGTCTATAGCCTCCACCAAAGCATCTGTATCTTTGCTGCGAATACAGTCAATGAGCTGTCGGTGAGATTTCTCTCCTGCACTGTCCATACGTCGTAATCTTGGTAGCAACTGACCTGCTCCAACACACCCCACACCAGTCCGAGACAGAGCTTTACGACCTTCAAACAACAGTACCAGAAGCAGATCCACCAACCGCATGGAGTCCAGAGAACACCTGTCATGAAAAAGTATACAATTACAGATTTTTCAGACTTAGTGACCCATCACTAAACCACTATTCTGGCACACAGATTACCCCACCTTTCTGTGTGATGTCACAATCTCAGCAATGACAGAAGCAGTGAAAAAACAGACACAAAAAAGTGTGTAACTTTGTCCTATGTGTAGCACTGTGCTGTTAGCTCAGCCGTTGTATGAAATAAATTTTAAGAATGCCACAAAACAACATAAATGTGTAGGCCTGTAATATTATAACTTATACCACGACATTACTCCACAGGTAATCAAACAATTCAACTACTACAAAATGCCACCATTTCACAACAAAGGTGACCACCAAACGTGCATGTGCATGCATGTACGCACATCCACACGTGCACCCACTGCACCCATGCTCAGACATACTCAACCATATAATCAGCCTGTTCCTCCAATAACTTCATTTCTGAGTGCAAATTAAGTTTATTTTAAAATGTTTCTCCATAAAGAAAGTTTTGCTTAAGTGTAGTATTCTTTGAAACGTGGGAATAACTTGTACTGCTCTTCACTGGACAGAAGTCCCATAAAGATGAGGTCACCATGCAGTCTCCAAACACAGGCACCAACCAACCACCCAGTAAAATTCTGTCACATCCCAGACAAACTGAGACCTGTACTAAACTACGCCCAACGTTCTAAATGTACAAAAAATGCACAAATTCTAACGTGGAGCAGGTGACTTTTCACTTTCACACACCCACTCATACTTACGGTATATATGTGTAACAGGAAACAGAACATTTGATTTACCACCAAAACCTTGATTTCTGCCTATTTGGTTTATTATTTACACCAACAGTAACTCCTCTATACCAACAGTAACTCCTCTACACCTTGTACACTCGTGTCAACAAAAATCCATCGGCCTGAAATTTTCTAAGTCCCAAACCGGAAATGACGTGCGGTACAGTTGCCATCATAATTCGAGTCATTTTACTTTCCCCATATT
>Ga0209628_10001198_pt1 | contig 16497 bp, 15 predicted proteins | sample TergutCu122P4_FD_187285 | JGI IMG/M metagenome (GOLD analysis project Ga0209628, IMG submission 187285) | Cubitermes ugandensis P4 segment gut microbial communities from Kakamega Forest, Kenya - Cu122 P4 (SPAdes) (version 2) | ecosystem: Host-associated > Arthropoda: Insects > Digestive system...
ATGTTTGAAAGACAAGGTTAAAGGCGGAGGTTCACTGACCGCCCTTCCGATTATTGAAACGCAGGCTGGAGACGTTTCCGCCTATATCCCGACGAATGTGATTTCCATTACAGACGGACAGATTTTCCTTGAAACCGGATTGTTCAATGCCGGCATTCGTCCTGCAGTCAATGTAGGTATTTCCGTATCACGAGTGGGAGGCAATGCACAAGTGAAAGCCATGAAGAAAGTGTCCGGAACATTGAAAACCGATCAGGCGCAATACCGTGAATTAGAGGCATTCAGTAAATTCGGAGGCGATATGGATCCGGTAACCAAAATGGTTTTGGATAAAGGTAAAAAGAATGCCGAACTTTTGATTCAGCCTCAATATCAACCGCTTCCGGTAAGTAAGGAAATTGCAATTGTTTACTGCGGAACTCAAGGTTTGTTGAGCAGTATTCCGGTCGATAAAGTTCGTGATTTTGAAAAATCATTTTTAGACCTTCTCGAAATCAAGTATCAAAAAGAAGTGCTTGATGTATTAGAACAAGGTGTTTTGAATGATGAGGTCGCAAAAATTTTGAATGATGTTGCAGCGGAAGTTGCGGAAAAATATAGATAGAAATGGCAAGCATCTTGTTTATTATTTAAAAGTAGTATCTTTGTAAAGTAGTACATAAAAACAAATTGTCATGTTGAAAACAGTTTTTACGCCAAGTGAAAATACTTATGCTTTGCCTATTCCTGCAAGTTATATTGGGAAAAAGTTGGAAGTGATACTCTACTCCTGCGACGAGGTTTTTGAAAGCAAAACCTTGAATAATAAAAAACCTTCTGCCTTTTTTGGTACATTAAGTATTACGGAAGGCGAAAAGTTTCAGAATTATGTAACTAATTCGCGTTTGGAATGGGACAGAAATATCTGATAGATACCAATGTGCTAATTGATGCACAAATGGGGCGTTTCTCAAAAAAAGGCTTGAATTTTTTGGCAAAAGTAATAAACGAAAATTTTATAGTTTCGTTCATTACTTTTATTGAATATCTTGGTTATAGGGATATTACTAAGTCATCGAAGGAGTTTATTGAGTTGGCAGAAGTTATAGAAATTGATAAATTCATCATTCAGAATTGTATTGATCTACGCAAAAATCATAAAATAAAACTTCCTGATGCCATTATTGCCGCCACTGCATTGACGCGCAACTTAAACTTGATTACAAATAACGAAAAAGATTTCGTTGCACTTCAAAACTTAACGGTTATAAATCTACGTGCGTTGTAAAAAAATCGCGGAAAAATTTTTATGAAAAATCTATTTATTACAATCTTTTTGCTTGTTTGCTTTATTGCCAAAGCAGAAACCTTGCATTTTCAGGCTATCGACCCCTCATCTCAACAGCTTGATTTTATAGAAAATGATTGCAATAATTGTTTCAGAATCTGGGGAATGGAACTCAAGTCCGGCGTTTCGGCTAAACATTTGAAAGTATTGGAAAAAATTAAAAAGGATGCGAATATCAAAGACAACGGTAAATCCTTAACGATTCCGCAACTGAAGCGGGGAAACGCGATTTTTCAGGGGCAATTATTAGGATATGTTCCCGAATTGAATTGGAAAATCGAAATATATGTCAACAATCCCTTAACAAATGAGCGGGAAACACTGAAAACTCCAGTAAAAAAAGACGGAAGTTTTGAATTGAAAATACCATTGGTTACTACCATGCAGGTATTGTTCCGTACAGCTTTTTATAATGAATATATCCTGCTTTCGCCCGACAAAAAAACAACGGTTTATGTGGATTTGTACCAAAAATGTTGTCAGGAAACCAAAAATGATGCCTTGAAATGTCCTGCCGGTAAATACATGTACTTTGGCGGCGCCAATGCCGAAATCAATAACCAGTTGGAAGATAAAAATATTCGGGAGATTAAAAGAGATTTTGTGAATCAAGCCGGAGATTATAGAGTCATTCTAAATCAAAAAATGTATGCCGAACAATACAAAGCGTATGTATTAGATAAAATGAATCAGGCAATAGAAAAACTGACACAGGAAAAGTTAACCAAAAAAGCATACGAATTGGCTGTGATAGACATTCAAATGGCCACCATACTTGCACTAATGTATGCAAATCATACTTTTGAAGAGGCTTTTAAAGCGGCCAGTATGTCGAGTATTCTTGAAATAGCATTAATGAGCTATAGAGAACCCCCTGTATTTGATGAAGCCTATTATTCTTTTTTGAAAGAATTATCGGTTAATCATCCGCTTTCTTTGTACAGCAGCGATTTTAATAACGTACTTAATTCTTTCAAATATTTGAATAAAAAAGAATTATCAATCAATACTACAACCGGAATAAAAGAAGCCAAGTCTTATTTGGCTGAGATACTCGGCACATCGCAAGGCTTTATTTTCGACATGATGACGATCCAATTTTACTGTAAAATATTCGAGGAAAAATTTCCCGAAACAGACAACGAAATGCTGTTTGCCGAACTGTTCAAACCCTTTGCCGGAAAAGTGGTATGCGTTGATTTTTGGGCGACCTGGTGCGCTCCCTGCCGGTGGGCTATGAAACAATTTGAGCCAAACAAAGAGCGTTTGAAAGGTAAAGATGTAGTGTTTATCTACCTCACAGATGAAAGTTCTCCATTAGTAGTTTGGCAAAATATGATTCCCGACATTCAGGGAAAACATTACCGGTTAAAATCGGAACAGTTTCAATATTTGAAAAAGAAATTCGGAGCTAACGGCATTCCTGCTTATCTGATACTGAATAAAAAAGGCGAACAGATTTATTTCAAAGTTGGCTTTGATGGTGCCGATAAATTGGAAGAGTTGATAATGAACGCATTATAGAACATAAAATGTTAACTATAATCGTAAAAATAAAATTGTGATTTTTTTCTATTAATTTCTCAAACTATTCATTAATTTTGCCTCTGAATAATACAATGTGTGCGATGAAAAAAACAGGTTTATTTTTAGTAATGTTGTGTGCTTGTGTTTTGGCAGGCGCTCAAACAAATCCGAAAGCAAGATACGATGCGGTCGATGACTACTATGAAGGTTTTGCTTGCGTAAAGTTGGACGGTAAATATGGTTTTATTGATGAAACCGGTAAATTGGTAATTCCTTTGAAATATGATTTTGCATTTCCTTTTGTTGAAGGTCTTGCATGTGTGGAGCAAAATAACAAGTGCGGCTTTATTGATAAAAACGATAAGGTCGTGATTACTTTGAAGTATGATTTTCTTTCATTTTTTAATAACGGTTGTGCTTTGGCGGTATTAGACAACAAGTATGGTTTTATTGATAAAGAAGGAAAAATAGTTGTACCAATAAAATATACTGATGAATTGTCGTTAAATGAAAGATTTGAAAAATTGGAAGCCGGTAATTATTATGCTGTTGAGAAGAAGAAAATACCGGAGAAAAAACCGGAAGTCGCCACAGTTGATAATGAAGAAAAATTTGTAACAATTAATTATGATAATGGTAAATATACCGGATATGTGGTCGGTGGAAACAAAACAAGATTCGGGATATATATGTGGGACACAGGAGATAAATATATAGGTCAATGGAAAAATGATCACCAAAACGGTATTGGCATACAAATATGGCATAGCGGCGTTAAGTACATCGGAGATTGGAATAACGGACAATTGCAGGGTGATGGCGCTGAATATGATGCCAATGGATCTTTGATTTATTATGGGAAATACGAAAACGGAAAATATATAAACGACTATCCTTCCACCGGTTATTCTTCTTACAGGTATGAGAAAATAACATACTCTGCGGGAGAGTATTATGAGGGAGAAACCAAAAACGGAAATCGCGATGGCTTTGGCATTTATTACTGGAAAGACGGCAGTTATTGGTTTGGCCGTTGGACAAACGGAGAACGCAAAGGATATGGCGTCTTCTTTATGAAAAACGGAACCGTAACTATAGGAAATTGGAATGGAGATGTATTGGATTGAAAAATAAGAGATACTTATTCCAAATAAGTATAACCATACAAACCGGAGCGATAATTGGATAAAAACTCCCGCCCTTCTTCTACCGAAATCCTGCCTTCTTTCATGGAAGAAGTTACCCATGATTCTACTGTGCGAACAAGTTTCTTGGGACTGTATTGCGCGTATTCCAATACATCGGCGATTGTTTCGCCGTCGATTATCTGCTCTATCTTGTATTCATCTTCATCAACAGAAATATGGACAGCATTCGTATCTCCGAAAAGGTTATGCAAATCGCCGAGTATTTCCTGATAAGCTCCCACCAAAAATACACCTATGTAATAGGGCTCCTTACTTTTGACCGGATGCACGGGAAGATTGTTTGAATAGTTCTTGCTATTGATGAAACTGTCTATTTTCCCGTCCGAATCGCAGGTGATATCCTGCAATGTTGCTGTGCGGGAAGGTTTTTCGTCTAAACGTGAAATCGGAACTATCGGGAAAACCTGGTCGATTGCCCAGGAATCCGGTAAGGATTGGAACAGCGAAAAGTTACAGAAATATTTGTCAGGCAACATTTTGGAAATTTTTCTCAGTTCTTCGGGAGCATGTTTCATTTCGTTAGCCATTTGATCCACTTCTCTGGCGATCGACCAGTACAGTCGTTCTACCTGCGCACGCGAAACCAAATCCAACATTCCCAAGCTAAAGCGGTCTAAGGCTTCTTCCCTGATTTGCTGGGCGTCGTGCCATGTTTCTATCAAACGGGGATGGTTCATTTCATCCCATAACTTGTAAAGTTCTTTCACCAATTCATGGGCATCTTCGGGCAAAACTTCATTTTCCTCCCAATCGGGAAGCGAGGCTGTTTCAAGGACTTCAAAAATAAGTACGGAATGATGAGCTGTTAGTGAACGTCCCGATTCTGTAATGATATTGGGCTGTGGAATCTTATTTTTTTCACAGGCGTCAACAAGTGTAGAAATGGAGTCGTTTACATATTCCTGAATGGAATAATTCATGCTGCTTTCGCTGGCCGAAGAACGGGTTCCGTCGTAATCAACGCCTAATCCGCCGCCGATGTCGACAAATTCCACATTGTAACCCATTTTGTGCAACTGTACATAAAACTGGGATGCTTCGCGCAAGGCATTTTTAATGCGGCGTATTTTTGTTACCTGACTGCCAATATGAAAATGGATCAGTTTCAGGCAATCTTCCATTTTATTTTTTTCGAGGAAATCAAGCGCTTCCAACAATTCGCTCGAAGACAAACCGAATTTACTGACATCGCCTCCCGATTCTTCCCATTTTCCGCTTCCGGCGCTGGCTAATTTAATACGGATACCGATATGAGGCCTGATTTTCATTCTTTTTGAAAGTTCGGCAATTAGCTTCAATTCGTTCATCTTCTCAACTACAAGGAAAAGTTTTTTCCCCATTTTTTGAGCCAACAGAGCCAGTTGAATATAATCTTCGTCTTTGTATCCATTACAAATAATCAAAGATTCATCGCTGGTGTTGATAGCTAAAACTGCGTGCAGTTCGGGTTTGGAGCCGGCTTCCAATCCAATATTGAATTTTTTTCCATGACTGACGATTTCTTCAACCACCTGGCGTATTTGATTGACTTTTATCGGATATATGATAAAATTCTTGGCATGATAATTATATTCTTCCGCAGCAAGTCTGAAACAATTTGAAATTTTTTCGATACGATTATCCAATATATCCGAAAAACGAACCAAAAGCGGTGCGGCAATATCACGCACAATCAATTCATCAATCAATTCCTTTAAATCGACAGAGGCATGCCCCTGTTTGGGACTGACCGTTAAATGTCCTTTTTCATTGATAGAAAAATAATTCAAACCCCAGCCTTGGATGTTATACAATTCGATAGAGTCTTCAATTCGCCATTTTCTCATATTGATAACTTTATTACAAAATTACCGGCAAAAGTACGGATAAATTTGGTAAAAGTTGTATATTTGCAAAAAATAATATAGTGGTTTTGGAAGATAAATCTTTGAATATCAGTTTTCAGTATAAAGGCGATATGAATATTCCGGGATATTGCCGTGAATAATTAATACATTGTTCGGGAGGCAGGATTACCAATTATTCGGGCAGTTTTATTCGGTTAGCGAACTGGAGAAAGCTGCGAATTAAAACGGGTTGTATTTCGGTTCTTTCTTGCGGAGCAATCACATTCAATCCTGCCGGAATCGTTTGGACAACAATTTCTTTTTCCGAATAAATGGGTTCGCCATCTATGTGCATGGGGCCGGGTTTAGTTCTTTTTATTATCACTTTTTCCGACCGGAAATGGCTTACTCTGTTATTGTTTTCTATCTGTTTTGTAAACAACTGTATAGCGATTGGGCCTACATCTATCGGCAAAAGGGGAGCCAGCACAACAATATCCATTTTGCCATCCCTGATATTGGCATTGGGAGCGATATAAGCATTATTACCGTACTGTGAAGCGTTGGCGCATGTTACTAAAAAAGCTTCTTCTTCCACTGTAGTGCCGTCATCCAAAGTTATTTTGTAAGTATCTGGTTGGAATTTGATATATTCCGTAATGGCGCTTTTGACATAAGAAATGGGGCCTCTTTTTTTCCCTTCCGAAAAACGTTCACTGACATTTGCATCAAAACCCACGCCACAAGTGCAGAAAAAAGCATAATCGTTAGCCTTGCAGTAATCAATTGTTATTATATTCCCTGTAATAATGGTTTCGATTGCTTTTTTCATATCCATTGAGATACCTAAATCGCGAGCCAAGCCGTTTCCTGAGCCTAAGGGAATAATACCGAGTGTGGCTTTGCCATGCACCATGGTTCGTGCAATTTCATTCACAGTGCCATCTCCGCCGGCAGCAACAATAAAATCAAAACCTTTATATAAGGCTTTTTGGGTCAGCTCGGTAGCATGTCCAGCATACTCGGTTTTAAGTATTTCAACTTCAAACAATTCGGGCGACAGTATTTTTTTTATCAAACCCGGGAGTCGGCTTTTAGACGCAGTACCCGATTTCGGGTTAATGATAAAGCATATTTTCTTTTTCATAAACATTATGTTATCTGCTGAACAATTACAAATTTTTTTTTATTTGCATATCAGTATGTTTTAAAACGCAAAGTTACAATTTTTCTCTGAAAATAATAGCTTTTTCTATCTTTCACACAACTATTCAACTTTTTTTCAAAACATTTTTTGTATGTTTGTACTGCCATACCCGCAAACAGGTTTTGATTATTTACCTATCATGAACACAATATGAAACGCACTGTTTATTGTTTGATTACTGTGGTTTGTCTGCTGACTTTGTGCTGGCTGACGTTTTCCTATTTACGAAAAAAGTGTAAAGAAAACACTCATGTTATACATCTTGATTTGCCTCAGATTAAAGAAAAAGGACAGTTGACGGCATTGACATTATTCGGTTCTATTTCATATTTTACTTACAAAGGCAGGGAAATGGGGTATGGATATGAATTAATCAAAAGTTTTGCAGAATCGGAAGGATTAAAGCTGAATATTAAAATAGCAACCAATGAAAACCGGTTGTTGGAAATGTTGGAAGCGGGAGAAGGCGATGTCGTTATTTATAATATACCGATTACCAATGAAAACAAAAAGCAATTTATTTATTGCGGACGGGAAGTTAACAATAAACAAGTGCTGGTGCAACAAAAAGATTCCTTATTGAAAGATGTTATTGATTTGATTGAAAAGGAAGTTTGGGTGTTAGACAAAACCAAATACTCCCGCCGGTTAGTCAATCTGAACAAAGAGGTGGGCGGAGGGATCATTATTAAAAATATAGAGAAAGATACGGTTTCGGTCGAAGATTTAATTGAGATGGTTGCCTGTGGAAAAATTTCTTATACTTTAAGTGATGATGATATTGCAAAATTAAGTAAAACTTATTATCCGAACATAAACATCAAATTGGAAGTCGGCCATCCGCAACGTTCTTCATGGGTTGTAAACAACGCTTCCTGTCAATTGGCTGAAACTTTGAACAAGTGGTTTAAGAATAATAAAAATTCCTCCGGCTACAAGGCCATTATGAAACGTTATTTTGAAATGAGTAAAATGCCGGGCGACGCGCCTGCCCCCATTTTGGGAAACGGAAGAATATCTCACTACGATGATATTTTCAAACAATATGCTTCAAAGATTGAATGGGATTGGCGGCTTTTGGCGTCTATAGCCTTTCAGGAATCGAAATTTCATCTGAATGAAGTTTCATGGGCAGGGGCTGTGGGCTTGATGGGACTTATGCCGGCTACTGCAAAGACTTTCGGTATTTCTCCGGAGGAATGTGAACTTCCCGAACCAAGCGTTAAAGCCGGCGTTGCATACATCAGAGCCTTGCAACGTCGTTTTGCAAATATTGAAGATAAAAACGAACAGAAAAAATTCATATTGGCTGCCTACAATGCAGGATCTGCACACATATTAGATGCTCAGGCATTAGCCCTTAAATATGGTAAAAATCCGTATATTTGGGATGAAAATGTAGTTGAATGCCTGAAATGGAAACGGCTTCCCGAATATTATAACGATAGCGTTTGTAAATACGGTTGTTTCAAGGGAACCGAAACTCTGAATTATGTGAGACATGTAATTGAACGTTGGGAATATTATAAGGAAATGGTGCCATGAACAAATGTCATTATTTATCTCCGCTTGGTTGGCTTGAAATAGAATCCAGCGATGATGCTATTGTAAAATTGATTTTTTGTGAAACTTCCGGCGTTATCAGGAAAGCGGAAAATGCCGTACTCCGGCAATGTTGTGTAGAGTTGGATGAATATTTTGCAGGCAAACGTCAAAAATTCGACGTAAAAATCGTCTTTGCCGGAACGGTTTTTCAAAACAGGATTTGGCAGGAATTGCTGAAAATTCCATACGGAAAAACAATCAGTTACGCTGATTTGGCAAAAGCCGCCGGAAATCCTAAAGCGTGCAGAGCTGCCGGTTCGGCCAACGGAAAAAATCCCATAGCGATTCTCATTCCATGCCACAGGGTAATTGCATCGAATGGAGGCATGGGAGGATATGCTTACGGATTGGAAGCGAAAAAACAATTATTGGAATTGGAGATTATTCTACCTTAATCTTAATACATCTCCTTCGGTCAAGGAAAATTCCTGATTGTTTCTTTTATTCATTTTATAAAGATTCATCACGCGGATGCCGTATTTCTGGGAGATGCTGTGCAATGATTCTCCCGCTCGGACAACGTGCTCGTAATAAGGTTTATCAGCTTTCGCTTTCTTTTTTTGCAAAAAAACAATATCGCCTTCGCGCAATTGATAATTATCGGGATATTCGTTGTATTTGATTAAGTTTTTTTCTTTGAAGCCCAACTCCGAAGCTATCAAACGGAAACTATCGCCATCAGAAGCTATAACATATACCAAATCGAAAGTTTTGTAAATATTCCGGTTGCTAATAAAATATTTCTGACCGTATTTTTGGAGGTCATACAGTTCAATTATATTAATTAATTTGGTTGCATATTGCTTATCGGTTGCATAACCACACTCCTGCAAACCTTTTGCCCAGGATTTGTAATCATCCGCCTTCAATAAAAATAATTTGGAATAGCGGCTTTTTCCCGACAGAAATTTTGAATGGTCTTCATACGAATCTTTTACATTTTTATATTTACGAAAACATTCATTAGGGGCGTCGTCTTCTTTATAAATTTTACTGCCGTTCCAGTCGCCGCCGCATTTGATACCAAAATGGTTGTTAGCTTCCTTCGCCAGCGAACTTCGTCCTGCATTCGATTCTAAAAGTCCCTGCGATAAAGTTATACTTGCAGGGATTTTATAATTATTCATGTGATATATCGCTAAATCACGATAGGTTTCAATATACGACACATAATTTTTATCTCTTTTTTGTCCGTAAGCAATCCCGGAAAAGGACAAAACCAAAACCAAAACCAATACCCATAAAATCCGGATTTCATACTTTTTTTTCATATACAGAATTTTTTGTATTTTTACCCCTCAAAGCAAATTGCAACAAAGGTAATAAAAATTTCTCACAGTAATAAAAAGCTCTGAATATTTAGCGCACATTATTTTGATAACATGAATGTTGCATACAATGCCTGTTCGTGAAACATATCTTTTTCGGCAAAATGCAGGGAGTAAGTGAATTTTATCTCAACAACACTGTTTTTCAGGAAGCGAATGTATCCGTCTAATCTGTCGTATTGTTTTAGCCGGTAAATAGAATTACCCCAGTAGAGCATATTCCCAAATCTGTTATACGATATTTGTTGACCGGCGCCCTTATAAAAAGTATTGAACAATCCTACCATTTTGTATTCGGCTTTTATTTCCGATAAAAAACCTTGGCGGGGATGCCAGCCGGCATCAGTTCCTCTGTCTTGTTCCAAGCCAAGCGCCCATCCTGCATTGATTTCCAATTTTTCCAAACCGGTTTTTTTTGAGCAATCAACTCCTAAGGAAGTAAGCAGCAAACCATTGTCTTGAACGGGTTCAGGAATGTACGGATTAGCAGATCCTGCAAAATGATACATATAACCGAAATGTTGCCCGTAGAAAATATGATGATTGTATTTTCCCGACCAGCCCATAAAAAAAGCCTCACGATGCACGTCAGTTTGCCGGCTTGTCCAGTCTAACCATACATTGAAATAATCATTATGGTCATAAAGTTCCCAGAAAAATCCATTCATCATGGGGCGGTAGTTTTTAATAGAATCCTGAAAAAACATACGGGGATAATTGTCTAACAAGGGCTTGCGTGGAAATGCGCCCATGTAAAAACGAAAAGGCCGGCAGTCGTATTCATAATAAGCAACTGGGTCATAAAAATCTATTGCCTTATCGCTTCCAAACTCGTGCATCACATCTATTCCGGCATAAACGCGATGTTTGCCCTCAAAACCCAAACCAATTTGCGGAACAAGATGAGTTCCCGCCATGGTTTCCGACTTTTCTACCGAACTGCCTTTAAATTCCTTATTGTCAAAAAAAGAATGAACATCTGCTTTCCACAACAATTCCTGCGAAAAAGCACCTATTGACATATTCAATACGATTAATAAAACAATACCTTTTCTTTTCATTATATGTTAAAATAGTTGAACTGTCAACGCATCGTAGAAAGTGCCTTTCTTATTAAATTCTTCATTTGAGAATTTGTACGACAACTTTTGGATGGGCGACATTTGTTTAATTTGTTCCAGACGAATTTCATTAAAAGAATCGAATAGCTCACGTTGCAGCATTTTACAATTTACATCGTTGAAGTACGGCGCTGCCTCCCACAATTCTTTTTCAGTTCTCACAGCCATTGTGAAAAACAGATGAAAAATGGAATACGAAACAAGTCTGTTTTCCTTTTTCCAGTATTCCAACAGTAAATTCTTCATTTTAAGCATGATAGGATTGTTTTCCTGCGCCGAAATAAACCAATTGGAAGCCATCACATTAGCGATTGGAAAGCCTTGAAATACAAAAATACCGGCTTGCCGTATGTATGCAGGAACAGGTGCAAAAAGCCAGGTAGTAGCATCGATCCACACACCGCCGTGTTTTGCCAGCAACAGCGTTCGCAGCACATCGGTATAGTGCGCATTGGGAATAATGCCTGCCTGCCATTTGCGTGTAATGTATTCCGGAATTTCTACATATTTCGCCACATTAGAATTGTCAAGCACAATCACATTTTCTCCATGCTGTGCAACCATGGAGGCAATACACTTTTTTACTAATTCGGGTGCATTATCAACACCTTGCAGCCATATAGTCCAAATGGTATTGGAAGTGGCCGGTTGCTTATCCATTGTCAAGGGTAAATCAAGAACATAACGATATTTTTGCAGGTAGTCGTACGCACCGTTACAGGCAATCAAACTTGTAATATTATCGTCTTTTACCAAAATCCTCCGTTTGATTTTGTAGAATGCAGGAATGATGCCTATTTTTTTTATTAAGGAGACAGGATTCATAACTTATATTCGTTGATTGCATTATAAATGCGCTCACAGTTTTTATTATCTTGAAAGGTAAAAGTTTGATTTACTCTTTCAAGATATTTTTCTTCCATTTCAAAACCGTTTGCAATATAGTGTTTTATTTCATTAATTAAATCTTCTTCGTGTGTAACTATCACACCCAAGCCGTCATTTTCCATCTCAAAATCGCTTTTGAGATAATGCCCTGTGTAATACTCCTCTTGGTCGAATTGATAGTAAATAAGCGGTTTTTTCATATAAGCAAAATCAAAAGTTATACCCGAATAATCGCTTATGAGCATAAGGCTTTCTTTCAATAAAGTTGGAATATCGTGAGTGTCCTTGCATGCAATTTTTATTCTGCTATTTTCTATGTTAAATAGCGGCAGACTTTTTTGAACTTCATAATGCGGATAAAACACTAAATCCAAATTGTTTTCCTCCAATAGTTTATATAATTCTTTATTCTTCAGGAAATTTGACAGATGTTGAAAGTAAGAAGACTGTGAAAAATCATCAGTGATATTGGGATTGTTTTTATCATAAACGGTGTGCTTAACAAGATATTTCCGCCAAGTAGGCATAAAAAGAATTTGGCGTTTTGTGGTAAAATTGTGCCAGTTATCATAACGGGCGTAACCGGTCAGAACTACGTCTTTTTTATCATAACCATACCTTTTGTCAAGTGCAATACTTTTCCAATCGTTTTTGGTGGCAGCAACGAAAATGTCAATTCCGGTCATAAACTTGTTTAATGCCCCGCTCATATCTTCTTTTGTGATGCCATGATTGAGCAATACAAAAATCTGCTTATTTCTTTTTGCAAACAGTATTTTATAGAGTTTATAACTCCAAGGTGTGATAAAACCGATGTGTGTAGAAAAAAAATGCGAAGCGAAAAATACTGCCATTCGATGTTTAAAACTGTTGTATTCCAAAATATTACCCAGTATTTTTACTCTTTCATAATCCTGTTTTTGCGCAAAATCTATCAAATAATAAACTTTTTTGTCGGGATAATTTTCTCTTACATACTTGAAAAAAGTATAACCGTTATCTCTTGTTTCAATACCTCGCTCGCAAATAAGCCACGCAGCTTTGAATTTACTTTTGTCTTTGTAAAACAAACTCAAAAATCTGTAATATAAAATTATTAAAATATCACGACTGTAGCGTGGAATTATTTGAATGATATTTTTTAGAGTGAGGTTCATAATCAGAACAAATATTTACTGAGTTTTTTGAGCAACAATAATGTAATTACTCGGTTTTTCTTCTTTCAAAATAACCTTCAAATCGAAATAATTACACATTTGCTCCAAAACCTTCAAATCGAAACAATGGTGATGCATCCATCGGTGTTCAAAATTTTTCAAACAGCGTTCTTTGAATTGCGAAAAAGTGAGAAGTGATGAAGGATAATCTCTTTCAAAATCATGCAGTTGCAATATATCATCAAGATGCGTGAGGTCACATTCGTCAATATCTTGATTGTAATCATCCAATAAATGTCCTATTTTTACAATGTTTCTTTTGTGATCAAAGTTAGATTCTTTTCGAGGGGCAACGATCACTAAAATTCCATTTATTTTTAATTTTGAAATCCATTGTTCCATCGCTTTTAAGGGATTTGCAATGTGTTCTATATTATTGCTTGATAATATAAAATCGTATTGAGCATTCTCAATTTCAGTCAGGGCGGTAGCATCTGCAATATACATTTTGCCGACTCTTTTTTTATTTACAATAAATCCGTGTTGAGCATTTATTTTTCCCGTCCATATAGTTGTATCCGAAAAATTTACGCCATCAAGAGTTTTAACTTTATTGTAAACAGAAATGTATCCACCGCTTTGAAATGCTTTGCTCGGACCGCCAATTTCTAAACCAACTTTATTTGTGAAATATTTTGTGAGCAAATGGTGATTTTTTACACGATTTACTTTCAATAATTCTTTGATGCGTGTTTTCAATTGCCACTTAAATTTACCAAGAGTTTTAATTAATTTCATCTGTAAAATTATTTTCGATGTTTATTTTAATCCATTCTTCGGGGAAAATATCCGGTGTTTCCTTTGTAGACACAAATCTGTCGGGTGCAACAACCATTTTATTCTTGTTTTCCCCTAACCAAGCTCCCCACCAACTGAATGTACTGTTGGCAATAATATGATGTTTACATTGGCTCATCAGATACATATCTTGCCACGAATCTTCATTTGTATTGTGTTCCACATAAGTGGGATTAGGTATAGTTAGGTTTTCTTTTATCCAACTTATATCGTTAGAAAAAACATAGAATGATGGATTGGCAATTTTATCTGTAATCAGTTTAATCGCTTTATTATAATAACTTAGAGAACACACATTACCATATATTTTTGAATGATATGCAGATAAAAAATCACCCCGTCTGATGTGTACGGAAATGCTGTTTTCGCTCATAATTTTCTCTAAATATTTTGAAGATAACCTATTTAGAAGAGACTGGTCGAATTGAAAAGTATTTCTAATTAACTGTTCCTTTGTCTTAAAATATTTTTCGCTGTGCCATCCGCCTATATATATGCCTATTCCTTTACATGGTAGTAAATTGTTTTTATCGAAACAGTAATCTTTTCGTTCTTTTATTATTTTTATTCCGATAATATTTAGAATTTTAAATACAAAAAGAACAAATTTATTAGTATGTGGCTTATTTTCAAAAATCTCTAATTTGCGAATAAACCGGATGAATAAATCAAGCAAAAAGTGGCGTTGGTCGGGAATATTGAACAATTTATACAGTTCATAGCCATTGTGGTCTTTTATGCGCCTTCGCATATAATAAGTGCTATACAATACTTTTTGGTTTTCTGCTTGCGACAAGTAGAAAGCATATTGCGACATTTGGTTTCCAAGCCCATTGAAAAGACAAATAATTTTCATCAGGTAATTTATTTTTTTCTTTCAAACAGTTGTTTTTCTTCTAATAATTGCTCTCTGTAAACCGTTATTTCCTTTTGTCCAAGAAAACATTCGTAAATCTTATCACGAACTTTTTTTGAAACATATTGTCAGGCGTTAAAAATCAAAGAAATTCTTAGCATTATAGTAAGAAACATTTTCTACTAATTTACTCAGAAACGGCAATTCGGAAGCAGGAAGCAAACCCTGTTCCACATCGTTTCCAATCAGATTACAAAGAATGCGGCGAAAATATTCGTGGCGCGGATACGACAAAAAACTTCGCGAATCGGTCAACATACCTACAAAACGGCTTAGCAATCCGAGCACCGAGAGGGAGTTCATTTGCGCTTCCATTCCCTGTTTTTGGTCTAAGAACCACCATCCCGAACCGAATTGAATTTTTCCGGCAACCGTACCATCCTGAAAATTTCCAGTCATAGTTGCAATTAACTCGTTATCGCGTGGATTGAGATTATAAATAATTGTTTTTGTCAATTTGTTTTCCATGTCCAAACGATTCAGGAATTTCGACATTTTTTTTGCAACAGTGAAATCGCCAATAGAATCGAAACCGGTATCAGCGCCCAATTGTTTGAATAAACGGGTATTGTTATTACGGATTACACCGTAGTGAAATTGTTGCGCCCATCCTTTTTCCCAGTCCATTTTGGCGCCTTCGACCATCATGGCTGATTTGAATTTCAGGATTTCTTCGTGCGACAGTTTTTTTCCTCCGTATACCTTATTAAAGATAGCTTCAATTTCGGCATCGGTATAATCTTCTGCATAAAATTCTTCGATTCCATGATCGGATAATTTACAGCCTGCCGAAGCAAAAAAATCGTGGCGCACGCGAAGCGCCTGTAACAAGTCGGCAAATTTTCTGATAGCAACTCCCGCAACCTGAGATAATTTTTCCATATAAGTGCGAAAATCTTCAGGAACTTCTACCGCCATCGCCTTATCCGGCCGCCAGGTAGGAAGCGTTTTTATGCTGAAGCCTTCTTTTTTCAGCGCTATATGATGTTCCAACGAATCTATGGGGTCGTCTGTAGTACAAATCGTTTCCACATTATAATGTTTCATCAAGCCGCGAGCTGAAAATTCGGGAGTATTCAATTTAGCCGTACATTCGTCGTAGATTTCTTTAGCCGTTTCGGGTTTCAGGATTTTTGTTATGCCAAAAGCTGTTTTCAGTTCTAAATGTGTCCAGTGATACAATGGGTTACGCATGGTATAGGGAACAGTTTCCGCCCATTTTTCAAATTTTTCCCAATCGGTTGCTCCTCCCGTACAGAAACGTTCGTTGATACCGTTGGCACGCATGGCTCGCCATTTGTAGTGGTCACCTTCCAGCCAGATTTGAGTAAGGTTATCAAATTTACGGTCTTTTGCGATAAATTCAGGGTTTAAATGACAATGATAATCAATAATTGCCTGTTTTTTCGCGTGTTCGTGATAAAGATACTGTGCTGTCTCCGTTTGCAAAACGAAGTTATCGTCCATAAATGCTTTCATATACGAGTAATAAAATTTTTATGGACGATAACTTCGTTTTGCAAACGGAG
>Ga0209628_10001199_pt1 | contig 16494 bp, 16 predicted proteins | sample TergutCu122P4_FD_187285 | JGI IMG/M metagenome (GOLD analysis project Ga0209628, IMG submission 187285) | Cubitermes ugandensis P4 segment gut microbial communities from Kakamega Forest, Kenya - Cu122 P4 (SPAdes) (version 2) | ecosystem: Host-associated > Arthropoda: Insects > Digestive system...
CCGGACGTGTTCAATGCGACCATCCCTCCGATCTGCGCCGCCTCCGCGCTTCCCGGCGCGCACGGGAACTGGAATCCGTATTTGCTCAGTGCTGCGTTGATGTCGTTGTATACGCATCCCGCCTCAACGATGCACCACATGTCGCCCACGCTCACCTCTTTGACCTTATCCATCCTGCTCATGTCGAGCACGATGCCTCCCTTGATCGGCACGGCGGACCCGCACAATCCCGTTCCGGCGCCCCTGGGCACCACGGGTATCTTCTCCGCGTTGGCTATCTTCATTATCCCGGAAACCTCTTCCGTGGACCTGGGCTGTATGACGATGTCCGGGGAATAGTGGAATATGGATGCGTCGAACCCATATGCGTACCGATCCGCGACCTTCGTGGAATAACCGTCCTTCCCTACAATCTTCTCGATCTTTTCAACTATCCTCTTGTCCATCGGATATACACCTTACCATTGTTATCGGGCCATCATATTTTAAACTATATCATTTAACACATCTTTTGTTGCATGGTATTCGTTCAAATAACCCTTCCGGAAGAGAGACAGATTCATAAACCCCCGCACAATATTGGTATCGATATACATGGGCTTCAGAATAATTCTTCTCGGTCCCCCGGGATCGGGCAAGGGTACACAGGCCGAAAAACTGAATGACGACCTCGGACTTATCAGGTTATCCACGGGAGATATGTTACGTGAGGCCTTCCGGGACCAGACGGAACTCGGCAAGATGGCAAAGGAATACATGGACAGAGGCGCGTTGGTGCCGGACAAGATAGTCATCGGGCTGATGAAGGAGAAGATCTCCACGCTGAAAGAAGGCTTTGTGCTTGACGGCTTCCCGAGAACGGTGCAGCAGGCCGACGCGCTTTCGGAATTCGTGGACATCGATCACGTGATCAACCTGGACGTCGATGACGAGGAACTCGTCGGACGGCTGACCGCAAGGCGCTCCTGCCCCGATTGTAACGTGGTATACCATCTGATATACAAACCGCCGATGAAGGACGGCATCTGCGACAAATGCGGCGCGACGCTGTACCAAAGGAGCGACGACACCGAGGCGACGGTCAGAGCAAGATTGAAGGTCTACCGCGAGAACACGTTCCCGCTCATAGAATACTACGATCGGAAAGGGTTGCTCATAAACATCGACGGTTCCGGGGACATCAACGAGATATACGAAAATATCGAGAAATCGCTTTAAAGGCGCTGAACGCGTATCATCGACGATGCGTCAGGCAGCGCCCTCATATCCCTCTTGGTGATAAGGTCGCCTACCGGCGACCTCATATCGTCTTTCACTTCGTTCGCCGCGATCGGATAGCCGTCGGATATCAGCATAACGTCCCTCCATCCGGCGCCTATCGGTAAGATAAGCATCTCCGGGGCCGTGAACTCGTTCACTTTGCCGTCGTCGGAAACAATGAACATCCTTCCGCCGTTGAGGCTGCACACCGTGAGGTCCTTGGCCGCGAACGCCGCTATCGACGCTTTGTACCTGGCGTCCTTGATCTCTTTGGATATTTCCTTGTTCACTTTCGATAAACATTTCTTCAGAACGTCCTTGGCCGGCTTTTTGGAAATGTCGTACGTCATGACCATGTTCATGAACATCTCCGACGCTTTGTCGGCCGCCTCATCGCTCCCGGGACCGCATTCTTCGAACAACGCGAACACGCACACGTGTCCTTTCGTCAGTCTCATTCCCTTGAGATTTAACGTTTCGGACTGCATCGTGAGCCTTACCTGACCGTTTGCCATCGTCAGAATGCATACGCGGTCCGTGTTCGTATCCTTCATTCCCGATTCGGATATCCACGATACGGAAAGGTCCTGCGTCCTCACGAGGCCCATAACCTGCGGTTCCCTTCTTGACACCATCGCTTTGTGATTGCGGACGCATTATTTATCTCTGCGCCGGATCAGACGTGCCCTATCTTCCTGTATTCTTCCCTTAACTTGCCGATGATGCTCAGAAGGTCGCTGTTGAGCTCCACGGATATGTTGATCTCCTCCGACATCCTTCTCTTGATCGACGACAGCTGCCTGTTGGTCTCGGACCGTCCCACTTCGAACATCTTGTCCTTGAACATCCTGTGCGCGACGTAGTTCCTGTGCTTCATCACTCTCGCCAGCCTGTCCACCGTCTCCTGATCGAGCGACGGCGTCTCCTTCGCAAGTTTCAGTATGTCGCCCATGGTCATCCATGACATCTCTTCGTACAGTTTGTCGGCGCTCTCGTGATTCTCGTTGAACTCTTCTTTGGGAACTTCGTCGTTCTCGCCGAATACGCTCAATATCCTGTCATAATAGATCACGATGGATAAGTTCCGTTCTATCGCCTGCGCGTTGCGCATCACGATCCCCACGAGCCGATACAGTTCATCCATGCGGGGATATGACCTTCACGTATCTTTATTGTGCCCGTCGGACGGTGATATTTTTCAGTCGGACGTGAAATCCCAGATGAACACCGCCAACCTGAGGGCGCAGACCTTCCTGATCGTGTGGTACTGCCATTCGAACAGTTCGTCCTTGGTCAGCCGGATCTTCCTGCCTTCCAGCCCGGGAGGCTGGAACGTGATTCCGTTCTCGTCCGCCGTCCCCTTATCGTATTTGATGCAGTTCCTGATCACTTTGATGTCGGCGACCATCTCGCCGTTCCTGTTCCTCAGTAAACCGGACACCGATACGAAACGCTCCGCCGTTTTCTTATGCGCTTCCTTTTCCTCCTGGCCGAGGGGTTCGAACATCAATTGCGTCGCGGCGTACACGACCTTCAGCATATTGTCGAAGATCGCGACGACGTTCTCAGCGAGTATGCGCACCGCCGACAGTATCGTGAGACCTTCCGACGCTCTGTTCCTGACCTTTTCCAGCGGGTCCACGGACATTGTGTCGGTGATCATCTGTTTGATCTTCTCTCTCGCCGACCCGTCCGTATCCCTCGCCCTGAACCTGACGAACATATCCTGCAGAGGGATGAACCTTGAAAGGCACCGGTATTCGTACGAGCCGTCGTCAACAAGCTCCTTGTTGCGCACGAACGGCCCGTGCTTCGAAACGTAACCCTTGCCGAGGATATCGTTGTATAAGTTGTCCAAAAGGCCGTTCAGCATCGTCTTGTCCGGAATTCTGCCTTCCGAGATCTCCTCCTCGATCAGCTCTATCTGCGCATACGTGTTATCGAATTGACCGGACCCCTCGATGCCGCCCATGCTTCGGACAACGGCATGCATCTATTTTATCGGTTCGCCCGCCGCGACCGGCGGCAAGAATTTTCGGCCAAGGAAAATTATTAAAAAGAGAAGCGTGTTAGGCGGTCTTACAGCCTCGTAGTGTAGTGGTCAATCATGCTAGACTCTGGATCTGGCGACCGCAGTTCGAATCTGCGCGAGGCTACCACTTTCCCTCAGATGTCTATGTTATTGATAGTTTGGAGACAAACATATGAAAACTGCATATTTTCATTACGAATTCGATTATGCACATAGATTAGATATCGGCAAGGTGCGACCCGGCAATGAGGATAGGGTTTTCACTAATCCGGAGATAGGATTTTTCGGTGTATCAGATGGCATAGGCGGTGCAAAATATGGAGAAAAGACCGCTGAAATGGTATCATCATCTGTACCGAAAGCAGTTGAGACATTTCTGAATGAAAACGGTTCGAATATATCGCCACAGAAGGCGGAAGAGGGATTGATCGAAGCGATCGAAAAAGTCAGTGACGTTGTGTATGAACTGGATAACAAGATCGGCGCGCGCGAATACGGTGCTACGATCTCTTGCACATTGTTGGTAGATCGTTTTGCAGTGTTCGGAAACGTCGGGGACAGCCGCGGATATCTGATGAGGAACGGTGCATTGTATCTGCTGACCGAAGACGACAATTATGCAAATATTATGGTAAAATCCGGAGAGATGACGGAGGAGCAGGTCAAACGCCACCCCTTTTTGAGTACAGCATTAACAAAATATATAGGGATGAAACCTGCGAGGCCGCATACAGCAGTCGTCGGACTCGAAAAAGGAGACAAGATACTTCTTTGTAGCGACGGCTTGCACGGGATGCTATCTGATGAAGAGATAACTGACATAATGTGGCTGCCCATGTTTGCGGATGACACGGCAGAGTTGCTTAAAGATGCTGCCAATGCGGCCGGCGGGCAGGACAACATATCTGTGATAATAATAGAAATTACTATGTGATGCGTCTCGGTCTTTGACTGTCATAAAAAAAATAATGGAAAAAGTTTAACGGCGTCTTATAACCCCGCCGAAGATCATTTTGACGAGGCGTTGTTTCTGCCGCCGCCCGATTTATTGCTACTTCCGTTCTTGGTCGGCCAACCGCCGGAACCTTTTCCGCTGGAACTCTTCCCTCCGGAACCTTTTGATGCCAATTCTCCGCCTCCTTTTCTGTTTATTAAAGAGTTTGTAAGTTGTTTGTAATAGGTTTATGAAACTCGATTGCCGATGAATTACATAAATAATTTTATAAATAATTTAGTAATTTAATAAATATTAATTACTATTGACTGTTGAGAAAAATATAACCAGCCAATAAGGCGACCGAGAGCTGTTGCGACCTGAGCAATTAGATATGTCCTTTCAGGAAGTTTGCCATGAACTTTCCTTCCGGTGTCAGCCTTACGTTCTTGCTCCGTCCGTCCCTCTCTTCGAGGACCACCAATTTCCATTCTTCAAGTTTCTTTATCCAAGCTGTGATCATCGCCGATGTGACGGACCTCTTTTCTTTCTTCCCTCCTCGTACAGGAAGATATGCGCCATTCCCGTTGACACCCATGTATTGCCCTATTTCAAGTCTTGACCGGGTCAGATCGTCCGCCTCGTTGAGGTATACGAGTATCGACCGATAGTTGGGGTTCTTTTCCGCTCTGATGGTTGCCGGATCTACGATCGGCCTTTCGAATTCCATTATTGTTCCTGTTTTCCCTTCTTCGATATAGTATGCTATTCCTCCGACCCATATTGAGACATAGAACAGGCATATTGACAGCGGTTTCCTTCCCGGCGTGATGTTGAACATGAACTTACAGTTCGGATTCTTTAGATATAGGTCTGTGAATTTATCCATAACCGCAGTTATATTCACTTCCTTCAGTATTATGGGCGTGAATTTCTGACCAAATTCATTGCACTGTTTTTCTGTTTCCGATATGGACCTTTCTATTTTTTCCCGTTCTTCATTCCTCTGTTGTTTCATTGCGCTCTGATCGTCGAAAACAACGACTTCATTCACGTCATAACCCTTTGTCATTATCGTCTTGTATGTATCATACAACGCATTTCCAGCGCACATCACGTGTATGCATTTTTTCCGCCCGTTCATAATATCAACTATGGTAAATATTTATTCATTTATTAAATAATTTACCATTTTATTTATTATCATCCGCCGAATGGCAGTTGCATGGATCACAGAAATACGATCCATACAAACCACTTCGAAAAGCGAGACGGTGATAAAATGGAGAACAAAAAAGATTGTCCGCTTAAGAGCGGCTTAAAATGCTCGGTCCTTGCGGCTAAAAAAGCTACGAAAGGAATCATCAACATCATACGGGACGGCCGCTGCTACGCGGAGATGTGTCCCGCGGTGGACAGACTTGCCCACAACAATCCATGGGATGGATTCGGAAGATGTAGCGGTTACAACCCGGACGAATTCTCTTTGAAATCAATCAAAAGAAGCGTGGCTTTAAAATCGAGTTGCCTCGAAAACTGAAGGCCCTGGAGGAGAAAATATGATAATTGGCGTTGCGGGTTACAGTGGCGCGGGGAAAAGCACGTTTTCAAAGAGCCTTGCAGAAATCATCCGCGGCGAAGTTGTCGATGGCGACGCGGTTTGGATGAGCACGTTCTACGAAAATCACGAAGTTTGTTGTAAAATTATGGGCGAGGGTTTTTTCGGAAAACCGCATGGCACAGTGGACACGGAATATCTCTGCCGCCGCGCATACAAAAAATTGAGAAGGATCGTTCATCCTCTTGTCAATGCACGATTCGAAGAGAAAGTAGCAGAAATCACGGGGCGAGGAAGTATCGCAATAATTGATTGGTGTTTTCTCCCGGAGATCGATATAGTGAATGCGTGCGATGTTAAGATTCTGATCGAGGCCGCGACCGCCGTTCGGCACAACCGATTGGCCGCCCGTAAAAATATTCACGGCGCAAAGATGAAAATCGCACGCAAACGCGACAGAGGGTTGCGCCCGGTATTGCAAAAATATGAACCTACGATCACAATCCAAAATTCTGAAGACACGGACATCGGTATTGTGTCTCGTAACGTTGCAAAAATCTTACATTCGACCTGATATTTACTTGCGAACGTGCCCTCTGTCAGAACCATCTGAATGAAAGCTTTGATTCATCCGAATCGGCGATGGCCTCTTTCTTTTTTACGACCGTTTTTGTTTCGACCTTGTCTTTCTTTACTGTTTTGATCTTTGCAACGATTTCCGTGTATTTCTTATGTTTTTCGTCGGCCTCTTCTTTGCACTCCATAAACTTTTTGTGAGCTGCGTCCGCCTTTAATCTGAGTATGTCTGCTTGTTCGTATGAAGAAAGCATCGCATCATGTTCCGCTTGCGCCAGTTTAGCATATTCGGAGATGTTGCTGTGGTGCTTTTCGGCCTCTGCCCTAGCATTGCCCGAGCTACCTGCGGCCTTTTCTATTTTCTTTATCTGCCTTGTCAATAGTGAAATCTGCTTAATAAGTTCGTTCTCTTTGTCTTCCCCTAGCGGTTTTGTCTGCTGCGTGAATTCTAGGTCACGTAATTGTTTCTTCAGCTGTTTTACGAGAACTTCGCCTTCCATCCTCTTATCGGGCGTATTTTCTTGGCTCATTCTGTTGTATTCGTCCCTTTGTTCTTTGGATCTCTTTACCTCTGCGTTGAGCTCGTCGCGATTCTCTTTATGCCTCTTCGCTTTTTCGAGATGCATACGGACTTCTGCATTGAACTCATCCCTGTTGGTCGACCATTCTTTCATCTCTTCGTTCAGTCCGTCTATTGAGCGCTTGTATTCCTCTGCCTGATCGTTCAATTCATCACGTTCCCATTCTTCCATATATGCACACTCTACTTTCGCAAATCTTCTGCTGAAATCCTATCAATATTGTGACTGTTCATCGTACCATAACTCTCTGAATTTCTTGATGTTATGAATCTTACCTCTTCTTTTTTGATCCGGATTCTTTCTTTTCTCCTTTTACGCTCTCCTTTTTATCTTCTTCTTTTTTCTCCTCGGGCACCTCTGCCACCAAAGTAATGGTGCCCTCGGCCTCTTTGACCGTACGGCCTGCCAAGGCCTTTATCAGGTCGCCCTTTGGATCATATTTTTCGATCTCATCGATTTTGACCCTCTTCTCTCCGAGGTCGACGATCTCTTTGTTCTTCGGCGTGAACTTTGTGTGTTCCGTCTTTAATGGGTCGAAACGCAGATGCTCCGTTTCGTTCAGGTCGCCCAACCGCGCCTCGCGTCTGAACCGTTTGCTGTGATTCTCGAAGAGGTTCTCCACGACCTTTCTGAATAATTCGCTTTCCTTCTGATCGAGAAGGATCCCGGATTCGAAGCCCGAGTCCAGCCCCATGCTTGACAGATTCGATGTCATTATCAACGCTTCCGTATCGGAAACGATGAATTTCGTGTGTACCCTTCGTTCGAAACTGCAGACCTCCGCCCCCGACTGAGACAGATGGACGATGTTGCCTGTACTTTTGGGGTCGTCCCTTGAGAGTATTCTGACCTTGACCCCTCTTTCTGACGCTTTCTTTATGGCTTCTGTGGATGCGTGCCCCTTTTCGAATGTCCATGCCGATACGAACAGATCCTTCTTGGACGATCCGATGAGCCTGAGAACTTCTTCCTTCAGCGACCTCACGGATGAGCAGGTGCACGGGTGAGTCATAGACTTCGTATCTACATCCCATACCCTATCTCTGACAGGCTTCAGAACGGGTTCTCGCCCGATCTTCTCGTGCTTGGCCTCATTCCAGAACCCTCGGATGAATTGTGTGAAGAATGTTCCTATCTCTCCCGGAATCAACTCGACAGCCATTTCCAGATTCCTTCCCGACATTGCGTCCTTCGTCAGATTCGATGTCGTCAGTATGCCGCGGGCGTTCTTCGATCTTGGGTCGAAGAGAACGAATTTTGAATGGAAATCGGGAGACGTCCTCACGAGTATCTTGCCGGATATCTTATCGAGGAGGTTCTTATGTGACCGTATTATCTCCTTTTTCTTGCTTTCGTCATCGAACTCGGTATCGTCCTTTTCCAGTTCGTCTTCTTTCGCTGTCAGAAGATATATTCTGACGCCGCGGTCGGCCGCTTCCAGAAGCGAGTCTGTAAAAGAACTGTCCTCTATCAGGAATGAAGAAACACATATCACATCATCGGACTCATTTACCATGTTTGATATTATATCGGCAAGGTTCGTTTTTTCAGAGAGCAGATACAACTTCCTTTTCTTTAGATCATAGATGTGTGAGTCTGTTCTTTTTCCAGATGAGTTGGGGGTCCACACATTCTTCAGAGGCGTGTCCCTATTGTCCAAGTGTGCTTTTTTCACTACTCTTTTTTCTGCCATTTTATCGCCTCCTCACACACTCTCCTCCGGAGAGAGATCGTTGGTCGCAACGATGTGCCAATATGTCTCGTCACGCTGTTCGTTGCGTTTTTTGGCGTCTTTCAATATTTTAGAGTACGTTATCTCACGCACTATCTGCTGAACGGGGTACCAATCCTTGATCTTCGAAGACTCTTTCAATATCAATTCATCAAACGACGCGTGTGTGGTGTACTTGTTTTCAACAGCCTTCATTGCGGTAAGCAAAATCCAATCTCTGGCCACTTCTATGCTTTCGGGCATGCACGGAACATTTTTAACAGATTGAACCGAAAATGAACCGAATTTTGTCAATTTTATCTCAGCCGCGGGGAGATCGATGAAAAATCCGTCTTTGATAGTGCTCAGGTGAGCTTTGTCCACAAGGACGCGCTTGTCTTTTTTACTGTAGGCCATTCTGGCCTTTTCAGCGACTCTGGCAAGAACATATTCGAACTCTGGCATAGAGTTTGTTACAAAGTCCTCGCTCACATCGCCTCTTTTCAATGTCGCACCGGAGTTGTTCTCAGACATCTTTATTATCAGCTCATATTCCTCGCCCGGAAGTGACTGGCATCCCTCTACTTTGTCAATTATAGCCTTTTTGTTTCCGTTTATCGGTAAACATAACACCTTGTTCTCCCATTCCTTCTCGAACTTCTCGAGATCTTTGTCTGTGACTGATTTCGATGCATTATTATCGTTTTTCATTTTCTGATCTTTACGGTACTTATTCTCGGGAGTTATACCTATTACCGGATCGTCAAATATCACATCATCGGATACACAGACCCTGTAGTCTCCCCGCTCGGGGAACATCACTCCTTTGTCTTTTACCATCTCGGCGGCCTGGTCGGTCAAATAGAAGTTGTTATCGGACTCCCCTAAGAACCCGTAACCTATCATGAGGTTGACATACCTCTCTCCGAATGGATGCTTTCCGTTCTCCTGTCTCAGAAATTCGATATTTACGTCCTTTACTGTCACAGTGCCATTCTCTTCGACGAACATGAGAAATGCCAGTATATCCGTTCTCTTTGGGTCGACGAATTTGACCTCAAGGAGGGAAGAGTATACATCACAGTTAATTTTCTTACTAAGTTTCATTTCCATAGAATTACCTCCATCGGATCTCACTTCCCAGAGATTCCATAAAATCTTTCAGCAAAGACTTCTTTCTGCAAAAGAACTCTTTATCTGCTAGAACGACAAGAGCATATCGGGCCCTTGTTATTGCGACATTCAGTCTGTTGCGGGTATCTAAAAACCCGACCCCTTTGCGGTGCTCCTTTGAACGTACGAAAGAAAGTATCACGAAATCCGCCTCATGCCCCTGAAACCGATCCACTGTCCCGATCTGTATCTCCAGATTGTGGGTTTCTTTGAGATCGAAATATCTCTTCTCTCTCTTCGTCTTGAATTTTTTGTTCAATGCATCCTTTATCAGTTTTTCCTGCCCGCGATAGAATGTCAGGAGCGCGACACTCCATGAGCCGTTCTTCTTTGGATTGTCTTTTGTCCAATCCATTATTTGCTCAACCTCGGTGAGCATTACATTTACTTCATCGGGATTCTCATTTCTTTCAGTGTACTTTGTGAGCTTTACGTTTTTGAGTATCGAGCGAGAGTTCGAATATCTTTTGAAATTGAGTTTTCTCTTTGTTTCGATTCCGTCGCCGTCTTTCAGGGCATTGTCGTTATAAATGTATTTTCGAGGGAATTTTGAGATCTCCGGATGCATCCTGTGCTGATAGCTGAGCCTCACAGATCGGTCTTCGATTATTTTTTTCGGAAGCCCCATGAACAGAGTCACTTTTGGTGTCTTGTCCCGTCCGCTCTCGAACCCTTTCTCAAGCAGATCCATTATTGATGGCAAGGCGACCCTTCTGATATTATCGACGACCTTTCCGATCTTTTGACTCTTTTCATCACCGAAGCGCGGCATTAAAAGTTCAATTTCTCTTTGATATTTGTTGTCGGTTCTCTCCTCGTCATCGGATTTGTACATCTCATACATTCTGGACATTCTCCATACGATGTTGTGCTCCCATGAGTCCTCGCCGTCGTGAGGTTTCTGTCTCAATTTTTTTTCTAGATACTCTTTTTGACGCTCTAGTGCATCGGAAGCGGCACGTTTGTCTGATCCTTCCATGATTATCGAGAACGGGGATAGATATTGTTTGATCCCTTCGAAGAGTCCTTTGCGGACGAGGATCACGTTAGATGCAGCGACGAGCCTCAATGTATTCTCATCCAAGGGATGCCTGTTGATGACCAACATTGCAGATCTTTCGTTGTCCTTCTCGAGACATCTTTTTTGTTCCAAAGCATCGTCAAAGAATCGATAATCGTCCGGAACTATCACAACCTCACAATTCGGGCTCTGATAATTGGTCACGGAATTGAACACGTTCACACATATTGCTTTCTGTTCGTCGGCGATATTAAGATTCTCTGTCGCCGCTTCAAGGGATTTCCTCAGAGTATCATCATCCACATACGGAGCAAGCTGATTCGGGTCGCCGGAGATCACCCACTTTTTCGCATAGAGCGCAGGCACCAGAAATTCAGGGAAGGTTGTCTTGGACGCCTCATCGATTATCATGAGGTCAAATAAGTATGTTCCTGAGCCGTCGCGTATCATGGGGGCATTGACGATACCCATGGTTGTGCCGCATATCAGATTGGAAGTGTCTAAGATCATTCTTTCCATCACCTCACTTCCATCATCGTTCAAAGCGTTGTACAGGGCATCCTGAGAAGGTGTTCTTTTGACGATCTTCGATAAACTCGATAGAATCCGATCCAATTCAGATCTGACTTTCCTGTCGAGCATATAATCCGATACCTTATCGGATATAACGTCTTCGACGCCGATGCGTACAGGAATTATTCCGAACTCATCGGCGATTGTTCCTTTTTTCTTTCGTTCTTCTTTTATCCGTTCGAGAATGTTGTCTATCGCCACGTGTGTGGAGGCTACGAGAAGAATTTTCTTACCTCTGGATGCCGCTTGTGTTATCAATTCTATGATCGTTGCGGTCTTACCGCTTCCGGGCGGCCCAATCAGTATGGAAAAATCCGGACTTCCGAGTGCTTTTTCCACAAATTTCTTTTGTTCCTCAAACCCGGAGTATTCTTTCTCAAGAACGTTGCATTCGATGTTTTCCGATTCGACTCTCTCCCAGACACAGTCATTCTTATGGATTAGGAGATTAAGCAAAGAGCGGTGTTCTCTTCTGGGTGCGGAGACAAGGGCGTCAAGCGCTTTGATCTGCCTGTCTATTTGAACTGTTTCAGAGGCCAGCACCAGAATGTTATTTCGAGGATATCCTTGAATATCCACATAATTCTCTCGCTCATTACTGTTTAATATTCTTCTCTCCTTTTTGCCGTCAATTATTCTCGCAGAATCTGAGAATATCAGATTCAAAAAACGATTGGTCTTCGACTCGTCCTCTCCTTGAAATCTTATGTCGGAAAGTCGCGTTTTGGTTCTGAATTTTAACTTTTCGATATCGCCCTTTGAATTTGTATATACCAGATCATTCTCCGGAGGGCGTATCTTTATCTGAATCTCCTTCTTTTCTTTGTCGTATTTGAATTCACCGAGAATACTTTGGTCGAACCCCGATTCATCAAGTTCCATGTCCAGTTGAGCCGGAGTTAAATTCAGTCTGAGTTTAACATGTTCGACAGAGAACTCGAAATCGAATCTTTCTGTCATTTTTTCCTTGGCATCCAGAAGGTGTCTGCGTATGTCGCTTACTGTCCACCCGATGCGTTCTTTCACTGTCTTAGCTTTCTCCTCGTCGTTCCAGAAGACAGAATAGAACAGTTCGCTACTCATTGTCTCACATCCGAAAAGAACATTCCGATCTGCTCAAGCGGAACGGATCTGTCGAGTTCTTTGAAGATGTCGATCTTCAGGAGAAAATCATCGTCTTTGTTCAGTACGTAGTTGCATCTGAACCCTTTTATCATTGCGACCACGCCGAGGGCGACCGCCATGATGTTCGTGCCTCCTGTCAGTCCGGCAACGAACTCCACTCCGTGCCCGGAATATCTCTCAATGATTGAGAGTATAAGTGAAATAATATCACGCATAGATTCCGGAGCGAAGGGGTCGACATAATGAGTTTCCAACACATTCACGCCTCGATCCGTCAGGGATCCGATGAAATCCATAACATCATCTTTCAATTGGATCGAGGAGATTATCACAGCCTTATCAATGTGAAGTTCGCCTATCGCCTTCTCGGCGTGTTCTTTCGAGTTCCCGACGTTCAGAAAGAAAATCTGAGAAATGTCTTCACACTTTCCAGTCATATATTGCTCCCCTCTCTATGTATGTGCGTTCATCTATGAAATCGTGTTTATTCATCTCCCTGACAAGCTCTATCGGATAGAACTCTATCGTTTTGTTCTTGTTCGATTGTATCATGCCGTCCGGAGATAACATGAGATAGCTGCCGTACATGTCGTTGCAATCTTCGAAGACTGGCTTTGAGCCGGATCCCAACATAATGGATGAATGTCTTTTCACGAACGACCTGAACTGTTCATCTGTCGGGCACAGGTGTTCGGCGCCATCATTCTCTCCTCTGACCATCAGCATCCTGAAGACCTTCCATCGATCCGGGTTCAGTTCTTTCACGATCTGATGCATATCTTCGTTCCAGTTCAGCGAGGTCAGAGTGGTGTTCATCTTCAGTTTCAGGCCGTTCGCGTGTATGTACGAGCATGCCCTTCTTACCGTTTCGACGTGTCTTCCATTCCCTCTGCCCAAAAGAAGTTCGGTCCTCTCAATCCCCGAATCAATCGAGACGCCGATCCAGTCGAGATATTTCGAGATCTCCGCTGTGTTCTCCTCAGTAAGTAGTGAACCATTCGTCTGCATCGTCGTCGTGAACCCGTAATCGTCGGCCATTTTCAGGATCCTCATGATGTCCGGATGGAGTTGCGGCTCCCCTCCGACAATGTTCAGTTTCTCTATTCCCTCTTCAGCTAATATCTTCATTATTCTTTCCTGTTGTTTCTGATCCCTTACCTCCGGCCTGATGGTTCTGGCGAAACAGAACTCGCACTTGTAATTACACCTTGCGGTTATGTGCCAATTCGCCGATATTATCTTCGTTTTCTTCATGAACTCAGGACATCGGGGAATATGATAAAGGAAATTGTAAATAATTTAGTAAATTAATAAATATTTATTATTCTTCATAAATTTGCAACATAATGAACTGCTTTTCTTACCTCCAAAACGCGTTCCTTCTCGAACTCCGGATAGTCCTTGAACCATTTCACGTTCAGAGGGGACGGATGAGGTATCACGTATGCCTTCTTTCCGTTTATTTCCTGATCGTTGAAAACGAGCTCGGTGAAATTCTCCTTCGGAAAGAAGAAGTCGGCGGCCGCTTTCCCTACGAGTATGAAAATTTCATTGTTCACCGCGTTGATCTCACGCGATAACCACTTCTGCGCGCATATCTTCGGCGGACGGTTGTCGCCTTGGTTCTTTGATTTGCCGGGATAACAATGACCTACCGACGTTATGTAAAATACGTTAGGATCGTAGAACGTCTCGTCGGATATCTTATACCATTCGCCCCTCAGCCTTCTGCCGCTTATGTCGTTGAACGAACGCCCCGTGTTGTGCACATGTATCGACGGTGCCTGACTTACCTGCATTATCTTCGCGCACGCGTTCCCCATGGAGATCGGCCTCGGTTCGAAACCGAAGAGTTCCCTGCATTCCCTGCACCTCAGCAACTCCGACCTGAGCTCCTCCAGTCTTTCCACGCATCCGTAACGATGTGCGGATATTTCATTGTTCGATCGGGTCCGCCTCTTTTGATTTGAAGGGAGTACAACGGATGGCCGGCGGACACGCGTTCCCCTCTGCACGCCGGGCCATCCGTTCGAGTGATCTGAACTTTTCTGTTCGTCCTCGTTCCTCCCGATTTGCACGATTTTTTGGCAAAATATTAAAGCGTATCGTTTACTTACAAAAGGTTAGCGGCATTTTTGCATTAAAAAATGTATGATTTCGCTGAAAATATGCGGTTGTCCCATCGTCTACAATTTATTCGGTAGTTGCGGACCTTGTGACAACTAATGCGTATGATAACGGCCTTTATATATGACCGATCGTGGGGCGAACCGGCCGCCGCGGGATCCGTGGCGCTTCGAAGACCGCGTCTTATATATCCGGCAACTGGGCAATGCGCATTTTTGCGCATCACAACTTATCCCGTAGCATATTACGCGCGCGCGTAGCCCGCGCCCGTCATAGGAATAGTACGGGAACATTACAGGGACATTCGTTCACCTTATCGGATAGAACGTCACCTCTATGCCGTTCCGGCCTGCGCTGAACTTCGGTTCCGGGTTCCCGTTCTTTTTGCATGATTCGCGTATGTTTCGTATCCCTGTGCCCCATCCTTCGATGTACCCCATATCGTAGAACACGTCCGCTATGTTCCTGTTGTGCACTATCGAACCGTGGTCCTTTCTCAGTTTGTCGATGTTCCATCTTTTCGGAAGCGTTCCCGGATTGGATATCGACATCCTGTTCTGATACACTTTGACGATGATCGGTTCGAACGTTTCGTAATCCTTGTGGATCACCGCGTTCATCAGCGCCTCTCTGACCGCGGCCATCGGATATCTGTACGCTATTCCCTTTTCCGTTCCTTCGTGACGCGGTATATATTTTTCGTACAGTATCCTCATGGCCGCGTCCGGCTGCATCACGACTGGTATATCAACGATGTCCTCGCGCAGCAGTTTCCCGGTGTCCGAGAATCCGCCTATCTTGACGACGCTTCCCATCGCGTTGCGATTGACGTCCTTCCCGAACAATAACGCCGCCGATACGGTAACGAAATCGTTCGTGTCCAATACCCACAGCCATTTCAGGATGCGTCTCGCATCCCCGCTGAAATACGGCGGGAGCCGTTTCGACGCCGTTCCCGCTTTGACATAATATCCCGTCGCCTCCTCGGATATTATATCTATCTTCATATCGGAAAGAGAGTCGGTCCACGACGACCTTCCGTCCGTGACGGTCGCTCTGACCATCCCGGGGACGTCGCCTATCTTCCGATACTCTGTCCGCTTCTCTTTTATTGACTCCGTAATGAGTGCCTCCCTATCTTTTCTATACCGTGTAATATCTTTATAATACTATGGCTTGAAATCAGCCTTTTCCGAAGAAAAAATACGCTTACGGCAACTTATCGAACTTCAGCCGTCCTGTTGAACGGACTTGGATCTTTCAACTGTTGCAAAATTTGCAATGGTTCGAAGGCGGGTTTCAGTAAGTAAGGATTTCTTACATACTGCCGCCGCGAATAGGACATTCAGCTGTCGCAAATTTTGCGACATCCGCCGCGGCGCTGAAAAGTTCTATAACCTTTCAGCCGTTACGTGAAGGAAAAGAGTGATAGTATGATCGACAGAGACAGGGTCCTTGCAAATCTTAAGAAGTATGACCTGAAGAAGGCGAAGATAGGCGTCGTCGCGTCGCATTCCGCGCTTGATACGTGCGACGGTGCCGTGGCGGAAGGTTTCAGGACCGTCACCGTATCGCAGAAGGGCAGAGAGAGCACATTCGCAAGATACTACAGATCGCAACGTGACGCCAAAGGGAATCTTATACGCGGTGTGGTCGACGAACCGATCGTTCTTGAAAAGTTCAACCACATCTTGAGGCCGGAGAACCAGCAGAGCCTGATGAAGAATAACGTTCTTTTTGTTCCCAACCGGTCGTTCGTATCGTACTGCGGCATCGACGCCGTCGAGAACGAATTCGAACTGCCGATCGTGGGCAGCAGGAAT
>Ga0209628_10001200_pt1 | contig 16492 bp, 11 predicted proteins | sample TergutCu122P4_FD_187285 | JGI IMG/M metagenome (GOLD analysis project Ga0209628, IMG submission 187285) | Cubitermes ugandensis P4 segment gut microbial communities from Kakamega Forest, Kenya - Cu122 P4 (SPAdes) (version 2) | ecosystem: Host-associated > Arthropoda: Insects > Digestive system...
ACACGCGAAATCACGGTCAACAGCAAAAAAACAGGAGATTCCATAACTTATTGTACCACAATGGGTTACAAACAAAATTTTATTATACAGTCAAATTATAGAGAGGTTTTCATGCAAGTTCTGATCGTCGACGACAGTAAGCTTGTGCTCATGGCCTTGAAAGGGTTGCTGACAGACGCCGGATACGAAGTTCTTACTGCAACCAACGGAAATGAAGCGTTGCAGATTCTTCGATCGAATTATTGTCGATTGGTGATTTCCGATTGGGAAATGCCGCTTATGACAGGGATCGAGCTTTGTCGTACGATTCGTGAAGAAGAACTGTCGGGTTACATTTATTTTGTTCTTCTGACATCGCACGGCACGCTTCAGGAAATGATTCAAGGGCTTTCCTGCGGTGCGGATGATTTTATCGCCAAGCCATATAGTCCGGCGGAAGTTCTCGCTCGTATCCGGGCAGGGGAACGAATTCTTTCACTGGAGACCCGCGACGTTGCAATCTTTGCACTGGCGAAACTGGCCGAATCGCGCGACCTTGACACCGGCGCGCACTTGGAACGGGTTCAGCATTATTGCCGTACTCTGGCACAGGAAATGGCGTCACTTGAAAAATACCGCGACGAGATTAACGCGGAATTTATCCGTCTGATCTTTCAAACGAGTCCTCTCCACGACATCGGCAAAGTCGGTATTCCGGACGCCGTACTCCTCAAGCCCGGACGCCTGGACGCACAAGAGTTCGAAGTCATGAAAACTCACACGACAATTGGTGCCGAAACACTTGGAGCCGCGTTGGCCAAGTTTCCCGGTGTTTCCTTCTTGAGCATGGCCATGAACATTGCCGGAACGCACCATGAACGATATGACGGAACCGGTTATCCCAATCGCCTTAAAGGAGACGATATTCCGCTTTGCGGTCGAATCATTGCCCTAGCCGATGTGTATGACGCCTTGACTTCCAAGCGTGTTTATAAGCAGGCGTTTACGCACGAGTCGGCAAAACAGATTATTTTGGAAGGACGGGAAACCCATTTTGATCCGGTCGTCATCGATGCGTTTATCAAACGGGAAGAACAATTCCTCGCAATTCGTAGCCGGTTTGCCGAAACCGAAAACACTCCGACCACCGGCGTTTTCGCACCGTAGTGGGACGGCTTGATACGCTTACTCGTCTTCGTACTCGACTTTTTGAATGGAAAAGAGAAACTTTTCCATTGAGGGACAACGTTGTTTGGGATCCGCAACGAGGCAGGAATGGATCGCTTCGGCCAGCGTTTTGTTGATGTCCGGGCGGTATTCTTCAATCGGCGTCGGCGGTTGGTCGTGCGTCATGGCAACCAAACCGGTTTCGCCTCGCGGCCAGGGAAGCTGCCGGCAACAAAGCTCGTAAATCGTGACGCCAAAGGAGAAAATATCAAGCCGTTGGTCCGTCGGACGGCGGCGTACCAGTTCTGGTGCCATGTAGTTCGGCGTTCCCGTGCGGTTGCCGGGATCGGTAAACGGCGGCTTGGCTGGAACCGAAAGACCGAAATCGGTCAGTTTTAAAATGTTCGCATCGCCGGTAAAGAGCAAATTACGCGGACAAATATCCCGGTGAATGAATCCTTTGGCGTGAACTTCCCTGAGTGCTTCGGCAACCTGACGAATATAGTGAATTCTCGCCCCGGCCATGAGGTCCTGCTTGACCAAAAGAACGCTGTTCAAACCGGTTCCTTCGAGATATTCCATGATGAGATAGTGCTCTCCGCTCGTCGTGATTCCATGTTCCATGGTTCGCACGATGTACGGATGGTCGAACGACACGGCGATTTCTCCTTCGCTTGGTTTTTTGACGCCTTTCATCGCTCGAAATCGGGATTCGAGATTGGCGAGTTTTTGCGAATCCAGAATTTTTAACGCGACGATTTCGCCGTTGGTCCGGTCCCTGGCTTTGTAAACTTTTGACATCGTGCCGGAAATCGCCGTTTGCAACAGTTCAAACCGATTCCGGTAGTCAAGGCGTCTTTTGCCGAATAATTTTTCTAAAAAGCCCATGGATTGCGGAGAAAAAAAGAACAACTCGAAGGGGCAAAGGCCCATTGTAGTTGAAGACGATCAAAAAATCAAGCGTATTGCCGTTCATTCGTTCCGTATCGAAACCGCTCTGGAGTCGAGATACTGTTCCAACGCGACTTTCCATGTCGGCATCGGAAAAACGCCGCTCAGGTTGTGATACCGTGTACAATTCAAGGCCGAGTGAGTGCCGCGAGGGACTTTGAACCCGTACTCCTCCTGACGGATTGGCTCGATTTCCAGCTTCAGACCGGTTTTTCTTGCGATCTCTTTCGCAATCTCAAAATAGGAAACCACGCCGCCGTTTGCCAGGTGAAATAATCCGAACACGTTTTCCCGGACAGCGTGGTGAATCAAATCCCGCGTTGCAAAGGCCAGATGTTGCGTCCAGGTCGGTGAGACGAAACGGTCCTGAATAATCCGAAAATTCCGGGTTCGGCGAACGGCGTTGAATATCGTTTCGACCAAGCTGCCACTCGACCGTTCCGTCGTTTGACCGAACAGCATGGAAGTGCGAACGATCAAATGCTTCTCCCACTCGGCGGCGGCTCGTTCGGAGTCGAGCTTCGTTTTGGCATAAACGTTCTGCGGATCAGGCTGTTCGTTCTCGGTAAATCCCTGTTCGGGGTCTTGGGGAATCGCATCTCCAAAAACCTCGGATGTGCTGAACTGCACAAGGAGCGAAGAAGTTCTTTTCGCGGCTTCACGAAGGTTCGCGGTTCCCTGAACGTGAACGGACCGGCTCGTATTCGGATGCGTTTCGAGCCAATCGATCTGTTCCAGCCCGGCGGCGTTGACGATCACGTCCGGTTTGAGTGGAACGAGTGTTTCCAGAACGATTCTTCGGGAGTTCAAATCGAAGTCGGGCAAATCGAGCGGAACGACATTTTCCCCGGCGGTCGTCCATGAGCGAACCAACGCATTGCCGAGATGTCCGTACGAGCCAACGAGAACGAGGGTCATAAGGGGCCTTTGAGGAATTTAGAGCGTCTCGATTTCCCGACTTCGAGCGGGAACGCCTTTGGCGATCATTTCGTCGCGGGCTTCTTTCCAGAACTCGCGGATTTCCGGTGAGACGTTCGGGTTGTCCTGAAATTTCGCATTGATGAACGCTTCGGCCATTTCGCAAGCGAGTGGCTCCGTAACAATATCTTCCCCCATGCAAAGGCAGTTGGCTCCATTGACGATTCGGATCAGCGTTGCCGTCTTTACCGATTCGCAGGCACAGGCAAGGACGCCGGAAAACTTGTTGACGCTGATCGCTGCCCCGGTGCCGCTGCCGCAAAGATTGATCGCAAGCGGCGCGACACCATCCGCAAGTGCCTTGGCGACACGCTCGGCAGTGGACGGATACTTGACGAATTGATCCGTTTCGTAACAGCCGACGTCGATCACTTCGTGCCCGCGCTCCGTCAAATAAGCGGTCAGGGCTACTTTGAGTTTAAACCCTTTAACCGGTGCTCCAATGATGATTTTCATAACGTTTTTTCTCCTTTGGTTATTCTTTTCACAGAGGTTCGGAGGAGGCGACGTCTCTGTTTTTCTCTTCACGTATTTGTCTCTGCGATAAGTTGACTGCTGATTAATGTCCGTAATTCTTCCTTATTCGGCAGGTATAACTGATATTTGGAAACGAATATCTGACTATTCATTTCATATGTGGCATATTCGACTAAAAGGTCGTCTTTGTCTTTTGAAAGGACGATTCCAATGGGTGGGTTGTCACCTTCATAATTTTCCTCTTTGGCGAAATAGCCCATGTACATGTTCATTTGCCCTACGTCGTCGTGCTTGACATCGGTGAGTTTCAGGTCAATCAATACAAAGCAACGCAGAAATCGATGGTAGAGCACCAAATCAACCCGAAAGGCGGTGTTGTTAATCATCATTCGGTACTGTCGCCCAACAAACGTAAAACCTTTGCCCAATTCGAGAAAGAAGGATTGCAGATTGTCGAGCAGGCGAGTTTCCAGTTCCGTTTCGGAAATCGCGTGAGGTTCCGGAATTTTCAGAAATTCAAAGACATAAACATCCTTGACAATATCTTGTGGTGTTTCGATAATTTGCCCCTGTTGGGCCAATTTCAGGATTTCGTCCTTGTTTTTCGACAAAGCAAGACGTAAAAACAAGGCAGAATCTTTTTGGCGTTTGAGTTCACGAACGCTCCAATTTTCCAGCAGATTTTGCTGATAATAAAAGGAACGTTCCAGATCGTCGCTAATACTGATAATCTCGCAATAATGTGACCAGCTCAATTTGCTAGAAAGTGTCTGACAAATTGGGAAGCAAAGGTAGAACTTCCTCATATTATTCAGGTTAGGACGACTGAATCCCCGGCCATGCCGCTGTGTTAGGTCCCGTGCAAGGTTTGCCAGGAGTTTTGAGCCATATTTGGCTTTTTTCTCGCCCCCCTGCTCAAATTCCACGATATACTGCCCAATTTGCCAATTGGTTTCAACGATTGCCTCATTGACCGAACGGACCGCTTGGGCCTGCCCTTCGACGTACCGGTGGGATATCCGCTCAAGCAACGCTTGATACTCAGGGAACAAATTGCCCGTTTTTACGATGTTCATCTGGCCACAATGTGATTCGTTCCGGCGGTTACACAGTAACGGCCAATTGATAGCAATTCATGCAGAAAGTAGTGGTAATACGCCCGGCGTGAACTTCGCTCATTTCTCAAAATGCTCTTTTGCGAACCGGATATATTGGTCCCAGTCGTATCCGGTGATGTTGTGCTTGCCGGTCCGGTTATGATACTGGATCGTTTTTCCAACCGGCGTATCGGGATCGGGCATTTCCGTAACATCGCCGAGTCCCTCGGTACCGAGAAGTTTGTAAACCGGGTCGGCGTAGAGGCAGGAAAGAAATTCCCCCTTGGGATCGGCCCATGAGTCTTCGGTGGCACTGGCAACGTACACCGGTCGCGGAGCAATCAGAGCGATCAATTCATGCTGATCGACCGGGCAATCGTTGATTCGTGCGTTGTACTCCTTGCAACTACCGCTAAGCCAGTGCGGGAACACCGTGTTCATACGCCAAATCGTTTCGCCGAACTCCCGTCGGGAAAGAGCGGCACCACCGCAACCGGAATTGTTGGAAATCACCAAAGCGAACCGTTCGTCGGTCGCCCCGGCCCAGAGTGCCGTTTTGCCAAGCCGCGAATGTCCGACCACGGCAATCTTTTCCCAGTTGATCACTTCGGCGTCCTGTTCCAAAGCGGCAAGCGAGGATATGATGCTCAAGCCCCAAGCCCAGGCCGCGATTGCGCCCCATTCGTCGCCGGTTGATTCGGTCTTCTCCTCTTTGTCAAAGACCCCCTGAATTCCTTCTTTTCGACCGCCGGGAAAGTCGGGGACGACATCGCCGTAATAGGCCGTAATCAGAGCGAAACCGGAGTCAATGATCTTCTCAACCGGCCAACGGGCCGCCCGTCCGCCGCGTGTGGATTCCTCCGCTTGAACCCGTAAAAAATCGTTCTCTTTTTTTATCCAAATAAGCGGCAAGTCGATTCCCGGATCGTTGACAATCGAGTGGTTGCCCACAAAATTGTACCCGATAAACGCAGGAACCGTTCCCGGTTGCGGAACTTCGCCGTTGACCCGGTTCGGCAGGTAGATCAGGACGTTGATCATCTGTCCCCGCTTGTTGGTAGCACGCCAGTTCGGATCGTCCCGTGTGAGCGTGATTTCCATCTGGAGGCGCGTCGCTTTGCCGCCGAGTGCGTTTTCGTCCTTGTCGGCGATCTCCGATTTTGTCGCAAGGTTCGATTGCCGCATCTGTTCGAGGGGAACACGTCCGTAAATATGTTTTTTGAAAAGTTCCAAAAGTTCGGGCCGTCGCTTTTCGACCCACTGCTCGGCGGTTGTGATTTCCTCACCGTCCAACGAGAAAAGCGGATCAGGCAGAACGTACTCGGGAACTTTTGATTCCTCAAGAATCACGGGCGGAACTTCGGCGGGAAAGACAAACGTTTCTTCATTGGGATCCAAAATACACATAAGTAAAACTCCGAGTAGGGTTAAATAGGAAAATTTCATGGTAAGAGGATAGAGGATAGAGGATAGAGCGATGTAAAATTTCGTTTTGGGGTTCTCGGCTCCAAGTTCCTACGGAACAAATAAGGTACGTCAATTTTTAATGTTTACAAGGCAGTAGTCTATCCTCTATCCTCTATCCTCTATCCTCTTTATCGAGCTATATCGTAACAATAAAGGAACTGGGCATGTCGGAGGTAGAGGCGTTTTCCGCAGACGACCGGGTGTGCCCAGTACATTCCCTCCCCTTCTTCGGGAAGCTGAAACCGACCGACTTCTTCGTATTTTTCCGGCGTCGCTTTGAAAATGGCGACCATTCCGTCTCTTTCACTCATGCCGTAGATCAATCCTTCGGCGTAAGTGCATGATCCCTTTCCGACGCCGCGGTCGTCCCAGACGATTTCGCCGTCGCTCAGACGTTGACACCCCCAAACCCCTCTCTTGTAATCCATCGTTGTACCGTAAACGTGTCCGTCAATAACAACGACGCCGCCGTGCTGATTGTCGAACGAGCTGTTTTCCCAAACCTGTTCGACGTTGACACCATCGCCGTCTTTGGACAGTTTGAGCAATTCCGAACCGGTTCCGTACCCGGATGTAATGTACAGGTGTCCGTCAAAATAATGCGGTATTGTTGCGTTGATGTCGTATTTCGTTTCATGCGGGAATTGGAAAAGGAGCGTTCCGGTTTTCGCATCGACACCCAAGCCCCCTTTTTGGTTCATCACGGCAATGATGCGACGTCCTTCGAACTCGAACACGTAAGGTGTTGCATAACCGGCCAGCTGGCCCGTGCCCGGCGTCATCCAAATGACGTCGCCGGTTTTCTTATTCAAGGCGACAACGCTCGCTTTTTCGCCGCCCGGTGAACAAATCAGGTTGTCGCCGTCGATAATCACCGACTCGGCCAAGGCCCAGATGATATTTTTTGCTTCGAAATCCTCCAGAATATTTTTCGTCCAGACCATTTTGCCGGTGTTTTTGTCGAGGCAAACGAGCTGGCCCAGCGGCGATTCGTCGTACACGTAATCCCCATCAAGGGTCGGCGTGGACCGGGTTCCAGGGTGCATCCGACCGTCGGTCCAGGCGGGACCGTTTTTGTAGGTCCACAGAATACTTCCGTCCTTCGCGTCGAGACAGAATACGATGGAATACGTATTACCGTCTTCTTCCACGTTTCCGGTGGTGTAAACTTTTTCGTCCGCGACGACAACCGAGGCGTATCCTGCGAGTCCGGAACCGAGTCTGTCGGTTTTCCACAGAAGTTTTGGCCCTTCTTCCGGCCACGAGGTCAAAAGACCGGTTTCCGTGGAAATGTTGTCCCCTTTCGGACCATGAAAGACCGGCCAGGACGGTTGTGCCGCCAAGCCTGATAGGAAAGAAACAAGAAAAGCAAACAACGCGGTTAAACAGATTCTCATCATTCGTTATTCATCGAGTTGAGGTGTACACAATGATTGGGCCGGTACAAAAGTACCAGCCCCATTATACGACATCTTGTTTCGGGAAACAAGCCTGTCGCGGCGACATTGCGACAGGTGCATAACGGAACATTCCTCACGAATAAAACCGGTTGGAGAACACGTATTCCCCCGCGAAAAGGAGGCACAAACCGAGAAGAATCAGCGGGTAAAGGTCCTGTCCGACGCGGCCTTTGGCGACCACGATTTCAATTTCGTTCCGGTCTTTCGCAATACGGTACTTCTTTTCGCCGAAATACTCGTCGAGAATATCCCTCGAAGCCCGCGTTAAGTCAAGTTGCCCCGGATTGAGGTTGACACTAAAACCGCTTGCGTCGTTGCGAAGACGGTAATTGCCGATCTGGTCCGTTGCGCCGAATCTCGCCTGTCGTAAAGCGGCTTCCGTCGGAACGTTCGACGCACTTCCGTCCGGAAGAATCAGGATCGAACCGGCCGGAGCGTTTTGTGGTAAATGGAGCGTTGCCGTTTGACCGGGCACAAGATTGTACGTCCGGTCTCCCGCTCCAACCAAAAGCCGCCCGATCCCTTCGGTCAACGCAACAAAAACCCAACTGGTGTCATCAATGACCGTCAACAAATTCCACGGGTCGGCGTCGTTCGGGGAATCGGAAACCGGTGTTGAAACCAACACGCTAATCCCTTGACCGATTGGCCTGGAGAGAATCGCCGGGCGACCGTCGGAAAAACGAACCTCCACGTTTGTTGCTTGTGCAAGGTCGCTCATTTCCCAGTACCGAAAGACCGGTCGAAGTGACCAAGGAACCAGATTCACGTCGCCGAGCGGACGAAATTCCTTCAAAATCGGGCTGTTCAAATCGTTGGGATTGAGAAAAACCGGATCGTCCGACCGGGGAACCTGCCGCACCGGTTTTGCGCCGAACAGTTCCATCGCGGCGGCGGTCTGAAACGAAGCAATCGGCGTCGCTTTCCGTCCTAGAAAAACGCCGACACCGTGTCCCGCTGCGGCAAAATCGGTCAAGCGTTTCCAAAGCGGAGCGTCCAAAGGCGGCGGATCCAACAGGAAGACAGCCCGATAGTCGTTCCACTGCGAATCTTTCATCGTTCGGAAAGTGCCAAAATTGATCGCGTCCGTCTGAAACGATGAGCCGCCTTGTTTGCGAAACACGGTCGGATCAATCGCTTCCCGTAAAAAGAGGGCGTTTCGTTCGACCGGTTCCTGGGCAACAAGCAAAACTTTCCAGGCGGACTGAACTTCGACCGTGAAAAACCGCATGTCGTCCGCTTCAAATCCGTCGGAAGTTGAAAAACGGACCGCTCCCTGATGAATGCCCGGCGAAAGATTCGGCAAATGGAACCGAAGGTTTTGCACCATCTTTTCGTTGGGTGCGGACGTGCCGGGAAACTCGACGACCTCCGAAGCGCGGCGTTGCTCCTGTCGGTCGGAGTGAAAAGTGAGCAGTTCCACGATTCGGGAATCCGCCTTGCCGAAATGGGCAATTTCCAAATCAAGCTGAAGCGAACTCTGATCGGAAAGGACTTCGGCGGAGAGATCGAGCTTGACGATCCCGGAATTGTTCGGCGATTCAACACCGAGATCGACGACGTAGACGCCGATTTCGCCGAGCTGCGAACGAACAGAGTTGATCGCCTCTTGCGGCCAACCAGCCTCGGTTAAGTCGGTGAAAACGTAGATTTCCCGGGATTCCAGTTCGCTTGTTTGAAGCAGGCGAATTGCGGCAGCAACTGATTCCCCGACGCTTCGTCCGACCCGTGTTGTTGAGAGACGGTCGATCCGTTCTCTTGCGGTGAAAAGATCGACCTGGAACATATCGTTCATTCGCGTATTGCTCAGCACGGCGACCTGACTTTGCTCCGGCAATTGCGAAAGCACCCAGCGGGCTTCCGTTTTGGCGAGTTCCAAGCGGGTTTTATTGGCGTGTTGGTAATCCATTCGGGGCGAGTTATCGATCACAATTGCCGCTGCAATCGGGGCTTGTTGCGAACCAAAATGCCCGGCAAACCCGCCCCCTCCTGAACCGTCCAGCCGCAGACTTGGCCGGGCCAAAGCGAACCCGATCAAAACGAAAACGCCGATTCGAAGGGCAAGCAAAAGCAAATGCCGCAAGCGAAACTTCCGCTGATTAATTTTTTGCTTCTTGAGTAGAAAGCGAAGCGGCGGAAACTCAATCCGCTTGGGCACCCCGCGCATGATCAAGTGCAAAAGGATCGGTACGGCTGCCGCCGCCATGCCGCCGATGAGGAAAGAGAACGTTAAAAAACCCAATTGATCAATGAGAAATGAGATATTTTTGTACAGAACGAGACGTTGCAGCTTGTACGAGAGGAAAACCGCGACTCCTTGTCGGGGCCAATTTTCGACCACCGGCCAAACACTCCGCGATTTTTCGCTCATATTCTTCCCGGCTGGCCATCGATCCGTGTTTACCCAAATAAAACCGGCGGCCTCCTAATTCGACGAAAGCCTGCCCGGATGCCTTGTGAAGACGGTAATTTGGAATGTTAGTTTTCGGCATTTCTTACCTCCAAAATTGCTACTGCAAAATTGCTACTGGTAGATTTGGTTTGGTATTGCCTTAATTTTGAAAAACAGGTATGATCCCCTCTTTGTTGGCTTCAATTATACGAAAGGAGTCGAAAATGGCAAGGAAGTCCGTTACGCCGCAATTGTCCGAATCCCAGAAAACCATTTTACGGAGCATCACCAAACGCCGTTAAGAGCTGTAAATAAATAACCTTTATAAACGTTACAATAACCTTGGCTTGATGGTATAGTCCCACTTTATGAAGATTCTGATACTGGAAAATACTTGATTCGGAAAGATAAGATGGGTGTAGCCGTGATTTTAGGTAATGTCCGGGATCGTTAAACAAAGGTTGCTTATTGGCAAGGAAACCTTATTTGTAACTATTCAGTGGAATTTTCGAGAGGACTCTCCGGTGGTCATTCTGCGCCCTTAGTAGCAGAGGCCGACCACCAACACTCGCGCCCTTATTCCCTTATTTCTGAAGAGATAAGGGAATAACTCTATTTATTGTAAGCACTTGCGATGATTTGCGATTCAATGCGATTTAATGTTATGGTGTCAAAATATCGCCCTGGTTACTTCTCATGGTATTTCTGATTGAACAGGTTCGGATCGAATGGGTCTTTTGGTCTGGCCATGTTTGAACCTCTTTAGAGTTAGGAAATGGAATAGGATCGGTAGTGATACTACAAAGCCAGCCCAGTTTCAAATAAACTCACATTTGTCAGAAATCTCGCCATGACGAAATATCAGTAAGGGAGTAACAAATGGGGATTTTCCGAAAGAGTTTGGGAGAGAAAATTGACCCTTGGAAGGTGGCAAAGGCCACTCAGAAGATCGTGCATTTTTCGCCATGTCAAAGCCTCTTGTGGGAAGAAACGGGGGGTTTTGTGGTATTTACCACAAAACTCCCCTTCACAAGGTGAAAAAAAGAAGCCAATGAGTCGTTGTAACTCTTTGGCATTCAAGGCTTTACGTACTGGGCGGTACGGGATTCGGACCTGTGACCTTCTGGGTGTAAACCAGACGCTCTAACCAACTGAGCTAACCGCCCTTATGTACAAAAATTACATTTTTTGTACATATTCGGCTATCTGCACGGCGTTCGTGGCGGCTCCTTTGCGAAGATTGTCGCTCACGCACCAAAACGCCAGGCCGTTCGGCTGCGAAATGTCTTCCCGTATCCGACCGACGAAAACCTCGTCCCGGTCCGTACAAATATTCGGCATCGGGTACTCCTTCTTGCTCATGTCGTCCATGACGATGACACCAGGCATCGCCGCGAATAGCTCCCTGGCCTTTTCGACCGTGATCTTCCGCTCCGTTTCCACCAAAATACTTTCCGAATGACCGTTCGCCACCGGTACCCGAATCGCCGTCGGGCAAACCTGAATGGTGTCATCGCCCAGAATCTTTCGCGTTTCGTACAACAGCTTCAATTCCTCCGACGTGTATCCCTTCTCTTTAACACCGCCGATCTGCGGAATACAATTAAACGCAATCGGGTATGGGAAATTTTCGTACTCATAATCTTTTCCCTCCAATAACGCCTTTGTTCCGCCGAACAGATCACGGGTTCCGACCAAACCGGCACCACTGACCGCCTGATACGTGCTGACGACGATCCGCTTCACCTTGGCGTAATCGTGGAGCGGTTTCACGGCAACCACCAGTTGCGTCGTCGAACAATTCGGGCTGGAAATGATCCCCTTGTGCTGCTTGATCGCTTCACCGTTCACCTCCGGAATCACCAACGGCACCGTCGGGTCCATACGCCAATAACCACTTTCGTCGATTACCAGGCAACCGCGTTTGACCGCTTCCGGGACAAAATCGCGGGCCGTTTCGTCCGGCGTACTCGCAATCGCAAGTTGAACGCCGTCAAACGCTTCCGGCGTCATCTCTTCAATCGTATACGTTTTTCCTTGAAACGTGATCGGCTTGCCCGCACTTCGTTTGGAGGCGAGAAATTTGATCTTTTTGAAAGGGAAGTTTCTTTCTTCGAGCAAACGGAGAATAAGCGTTCCTACGGCACCGGTTGCGCCGACCACTGCGACAGATTCGTACATGGGATTGTGATGGTGGGGGGTTAAAGTAATTGGAAACAATCTGAGAGGCATTGTCGCTCAAATTGTGGAATTTTCAAGTACCGGTACGCGGAGTACGGCTAAAAAAGAGGAGATAGATCGTTTTGCTTTTCGTACAATCGTCTCAAAAATCAGACATGAAAAAGAGTTTCGATCTGTTCTCTCACTCCGTCAAAATCGCTGTGTAAAAACAACATATCCCGCATTTCTTCGAGCTTCGCATACGTTTTCGGTTTCCACAATTTCTCTTTTAACAAGTCGATTGCGGCGTATGCGGTCGTGTCATCGTATTCCTTACAGGCCGTTTTCACAACTTGCAACTGTTCCGTCAAAAACGCGGTATCTTCGACAACGTCAATACCATCGTCGGCAGCGGCGTTCGCCGGACACCGGCTTTGGATGAGAAATTCGAGCGTTTTCAGAAAATCTTCCGTGTTGGCGGAAATAAACTCCCTGTCGCCGTTTCGTCCGGCAATTTCCAAACTGTATGCCAACTCAGACATCTGCTGTTCGCCGACGCTCGCCAGTGCCGTTTTCATGCTGTGAACGGTTGTGGTAAACAGTTTGGCATTGTCCTCTGCGGCGGAACTGCGCAACACGGGAATCGCTTTTTCCGCATCACGTCGGAAAATTTGGAGAAGTTTCGGATTGATTTCAATGGGCGGCACCTGGACCGGCTCTGTTACCTTCGGCGTATACTTTGCGGCTTCTTCCGGGTACTTGTCATAAACGAACTTTTTCAGTGCGGCATCCAAATACCGTGTATCGATCGGCTTCGAGATAAATCCGTCAAAACCGTTTTGCAAAAACATCTCCTCGTTACCCACCAGTGCATTCGCGGTCAGGGCGACAATCGCTCCCGTGTAACCCAGGGCACGTAACTTTTGCGTGGTCTCTATTCCGTCCATTTGCGGCATCATGTGGTCCATAAAAATAATGTCATAAGTTTTGCCGCCTGTGATTAAGTCAATCACGGCAAAGCCGCTTTTTGCCGTTTCGATAGTCAACTCGTACGGCATCAGCATCCCTTCGGCAACGTACAAATTTGTGTCCACATCATCGACGACAAGCACTTTTCCGTAGGGCATCGGGACAAGGGCAACATGCTTACTGGCCCTCTTTCGTTCACTCGTAAAGGTGAAGGCCCGAAGTATCGAAGAGGGACTGCCGATCGTATTGTCTCCGACCGCCTTTTGTCTTGTTACAACAGTAAATTTGCTCCCTTTGCCATATTCACTTTCCACTTGAACCGTACCACTCATGATCTCCACGAGTCCCTTGGTGATCGTTAAACCAAGACCCACTCCTTCGATGATTCGGTTGTTTTTTCTGTTGAAACGCAGGTATTCCGAAAACAATTTTTCCAAATCCTCAGGTTTCATTCCCTGCCCGGTATCCTCAACGATAAACCGCAGCATGACATCATCCTCTTTCACCGAATGATCCACAGTCAGTTTTACGTATCCTTGTTCCGTATATTTGAAAGCGTTGGAGAGCAGGTTGCTCAAAATTTGTTTCAGCCGCAACTCGTCGCCAATCAACTTTGCGGGCAAATTTTCGCTGATATCAAGCTGAAGCTCGATCTGTTTCGATCCAATGTGTACCATATTCAACTGGATCGTGTCGTAGATCACGTTCGGTAGATCGTATTCCGCAAGATTCAGTTCGATCTTGCCGCTTTCGATTTTCGACATATCAAGAATGTCGTTGATAATTCCGAGCAGGTTATTGCCGGCACCGTAGATGTAGTCCAGTGCCGCAGTGTATTCCCTCGGCAAATCCTCTTTCTGTAACCCGATTTGGGCAATACCGATGATGGCATTCATGGGCGTGCGTATTTCGTGACTCATACGCGCTAAAAAATCGCTTTTGGCCCGCGAGGCGACTTCAAGAGAGATCAACGTGTTGTTCAAGGATTTGAGATAATGGGCAATAAACACATTGAATATAATGAAGCTCAGTGCGATGACCACGAACATCGTGAAAAACAGTGCCGTTACGGGGGTTTTATAGTCATTGATACTGTCGGGCACGAACGCGACCGAGTACCATTTCAGAAGGGGAATCGTGCCGGTGGCAATCTTTCCATGCGGAACATTAAAAGACCGTGTTTCGCCGGGTTCAAGTTGTAATGCCTTGTTAAATGCGTCAAAATGCTCCAATTCATCATCGATTTTCTTTTTTTTAACAAGGACATCGATATTTTTCGCTCCGGTAATTTCTCCGTAAGCGTTAAAGCAATAAAAATCGACACCGTCACTGATCGTTTGATAAATCGTACTGATGAACGCCGACAGATCGATGCCGGTTCCCACCATCCCGATGGGTTTGTGTTCGGCGTCGAAAACCGGTGCATTAATCCAGAGTCTGGTAACTTTGAGATCGGGATTGTAGTTAATATTAAAGTTATACACCTCCGTTTCATAGAGGGTCATGTTATACCAATAGTTTGTGGAAACCGCCGGATCGAGGAGATACGGATCGTTGTCATCGATATAAAATATCTTATCGATATCATTGACCCAGAAAATGCAATGGGCGTTAAACGCGGATCGGTAGGAGGAAAATTCCTCAAAAGCGAGTGTTTTCAGTTCCGGGGCGTTGGGATTGGAAAAATATCGTTTTATTAACGGTGAACTTGCCAGTTTAAGCACAATGGTAATTTCCGCGTTGACCGAGGTTTCCAGTTTTATACGCTCATATTCCAGTATCCGGGTCAGTTCATCCCCCTTGTTTTTCCGGATAATTTGTCGCATTGAAAACATATAAGCGACGCTTCCCGCCACAAGAATGACCAAAAACAACAGGACGGAAAACGTAACAAACCTGTTCTTTAAGTGTGGGTCGTTTTTTCGCAAACCCGGGTTTTCTGATTGATCTGTCTGCACGAATTAACCTCTACTCAACATGTAAACTAGGGCATGGGAGAAATGAGAAATGAGATTCTGCCGTCTGCCGTCTTACTCCTACTTCCGACGTCATCATTTCCCGGAATTTCTTGCCGCCATCAGTCCGCCCAAAAAATCGTCTGCTACATTCAAAAAAGCCTCCACGATTTTGGGATCGAAATGGGAGCCGCTGCTTTTTTCAATGATTTCGACCGCTTGCTGATATGTAAACTTCTTTTTATAGGGACGTTCGGAAATCAACGCATCGTACACGTCCACAATGGCCATAATCCTTCCCTCAAGCGGAATGTTCGCCCCGGCGAGTTTGCGTGGATAGCCTGTACCGTCCCATCTTTCGTGGTGATAGCCTGCGAATATTTTGGCGTGAAACAAGAAACTGTCCTCTTCTGTTTTGCTGATGATTCGGTCGATGATCCGCTCCCCCTCGGTGCAGTGCTGCTTGATGAGACTGAACTCTTCCTCAGTGAGTTTTTCGGTTTTGTTAAGTATTGTATCGCTAACAACGATTTTACCGACATCGTGCAATTGGGCTGACGGTAAAAGCAAACTCATGTCCCAGCCAGCCATTTCCTCGGCATAGCTCCCGGCACGAATAAGTTCGTTCACGAGGATTTCCAGATAAACCTGCGTTCGTTCGATATGCCCACCTGTGACCTTGTCCCGACATTCCACCATATCCGCGATCACGTTGATCGTTGCGTGGTGGACATCACGTACAGCCTGCTGACTTTTTTTGATCAAACTGTCCGTTTCGATATGTGTTTCGATCCTTTTTATCAGAACAGGTGGCGAAAAGGGTTTGGTGATAAAGTCAAGCGCACCCATTTCAAAGCCGTGTATTTCCGATTCCGCATCATTTTTTGCCGTAAGAAAAATGACGGGAATCGACTTTAATCTAGGGTTTGATTTTATTACCTTCATTGCCTCAAACCCGTCCGTTTCCGGCATGTCCAAGTCCAACAGGATAAGATCGGGGAAGAGGGTGGAATTTTCCAGAAGTTTGAACATCTTCGATGCCGATGGCAGGGCAAAGGTTTTGTACGTACCGTCCAATGCGGTTTTTGCCGCCACCAGATTGGTATCGCTGTCATCTACAACGAAAATTGTCTTCATAGTGGGATTAATTCACAATTCACAAAGATTGCAACGCCGAAAGACGTATTTCATGGAATTCTATCTCCGTCGCCCCGGGAAAGCAAAGTCAAAGAAGAAAAATTTGGAGGTAAGGAACCCGTATTCTGACAATTTTACGGTTTGTAGGGTTTATTTCGTCATTCAGGAGGATTGCAAAGTCGCATTTTTCCTGGGAACGCATTTCCTGGGAACGCAGGCTTCCAGCCTGCCAATGAGTTCGCCTGGGAACGCAGGCTTCCAGCCTGCCGATGAGTTCGCCTGGGAACGCAGGCTTCCAGCCTG
>Ga0209628_10001201_pt1 | contig 16479 bp, 11 predicted proteins | sample TergutCu122P4_FD_187285 | JGI IMG/M metagenome (GOLD analysis project Ga0209628, IMG submission 187285) | Cubitermes ugandensis P4 segment gut microbial communities from Kakamega Forest, Kenya - Cu122 P4 (SPAdes) (version 2) | ecosystem: Host-associated > Arthropoda: Insects > Digestive system...
TGCTCTCATACAACTGTTCCTCCTGAAGATGAGTACTTGATACTCGAAACATGTAGAGGAGAATATTTGACGAATAAATGATATTGAGTGCATCACGTTGGTATTTTGTATGATCAATTCATGATGCACGGTCAGAGAAACATTAAATCATAAGATAAATTTCTTATGTTGGGGGGAGATCATTAAAGACTTTAATGCCACAATAGTAAGCCCCTTTCTGGTACAATGTTAGGTTAGCCTGAGGCTGATGAAGATTAGAATTTTGCCTAGGATTAATGCTGTGTATTTCTGAATTTACATGGAAAAGATTCTTATTGTACACAACAAACAGCGAAAGGGAAAGTATGTACTGGGACTGTAACGGTAGGATCCTCAAATGCTTAAACAGTTCTCTACAGGAATCCCTTGGTCTTGACCCCGTAATGATTCTCACTGCTTTCTTCGAAAGATATGTGAACTGTATGAAGAGTTACCCCAAAAGATTATCCCATAAGTAAAGAGGGAGTGAAAGTAGGAGTAGTATATGTATTTCAATGCATCATGAGACATAAATGGTCTGATGCCTCTAAGTACATAGCATGCTTTACTTAATTTAGATATTAACTGAGTGATGTGATCCTTCCAAGATAGGGAATTTGTAATAACTAATCCAAGAAACTTTGTGTTTGAGGTGTTTGGAATGAACGTATTGTTGTAGCCAATAGACATTTCATTTACAGAAGTGTTTTTTGTGATAAATTGTACATATTGAGTTTTTTTTTAAATTCAAAGATAATAAATTGGCTGCTAATCATTTGTTTAATTGGTTAAACACAGATGTGACTTCTTTACTGAAATCTGTGTGGTTAAGATGAGTGACAATTAGACTGGTGTCATCGGCGAACAGTACAGGTTTGTGGTTATTTCCAAATACTCTAGCCAGGTCATTTATATACAAGAGGAAAAGCAGTGGACCAAGTATGGACCCCTGAGGAACACCACATCTAACTTTCCTCCATTTGGAAAAGCTGCTGTGACAGGAATTTTTACTTGTTATTGACACCCTTTGGTACCTGTCTGTGAGATAAGACTTGATTAGTTCTTTGAATTCGCCTCTTATACCATAAAATTCTAATTCTGACAATAAAATATCTTGGTCAACACTGTCAAAAACCTTTTTAAGGTCGCAAAATATACCACTGACTATTTTTTTTTTAATTGAGAGCATCAATTATTTAATTAATTACTCGTAAGTTAAAAGTAGTTGCCATAGTTGATGACTTAGTTCTGAAGCCGAATTGTTCATCAACTAAAATATTATTATTAATTAAATGTTGGTACATTCTTAGATATAGAACCTTTTCGAAAACCTGCAGTAAGTCTTTAATAATCTCCCCCCAACATAAGAAATTTATCTTATGATGTTAAGAGATTCAGATTGGAACTAGGTAAATATCTTCACCTAAAGTCATTCTACAATCTCAAAGAATATTACTACAGTTGTAAATCTTAAGCTTTTTTTTAGTTACTTATAATGCATACTAAGAGGTAAAGCAGTCCCATTATAGGCCTGGAGAGGCCCAAAGGGTTCCAGGAAGTTAAGGTTCCCAGGAAATAAACCTGGTACTCATTTCTGTTAGAGGCCGACTCGACCCCAGGACCATAGTGCGACCGGACGGATTATGTCACTGAAAAATTCCAATGACACCATCGGGAATCGAACCCGCGACCTTCCAGTTTGTAGCGTAGTGCCTCAGCCACTACGCCACCCATAATGCATACTAATGATACAAATATCTGCCCAGTCCACTAACAATTGTATGTATCAATATCAATGTGCAATGTAAATGATTGTTAACTATAGTGTATATACTATTGATAAGTTCCACATCCAGTGGTGTCTGTACTCAGTGTTGGATTTACGGAATATAATAAATGAATTAATGAAATGAATTAGATTGCAATATAACGGCATATGATCTTTACATGCTTGCCGTAACGAGGGCTCTTACTTTGTATCAACAAGTACACTGAAGCAGGCTTATAAAGTATTGTCAAGTACAAGATAGAACTGATTCTGTACACCAATAAACATACAGACTAAAAACGTGCCGAAATTTCATGTACACCGCCAATTCTTACGTCTAGACTACTGCCACATAGAGGGAAAGTACACACCAGGCTAATTCGGGTGATGTAAATAGATGTCCTTATGTGTAGGTGACACAATTATGACAACATTTGGGTAATGCATTGAACCAACACGTCGTGTGTGAGTATGATCTGTGGTGGTCCCGGTTTGCAGTCACGGATCTATACTAGATGAGCTGTGCACGGATCAGATGTTAAAAGACCACGAGACTGGCGCGGTTGCGTTATGTATCACGGATCGGAAGTATGTGTTTAATGTTGGAGTAGAGCGTGGCATTACCCCAAAAACTACAGTTTATTTTAAAAGCATAAACGTTCATGAGTTTGAAGACATAGAAAAGTATCATGACACGTTATTTATTGTATATATCATACATAGGGACACAGTTTAGGTATATGAGCAATTATGTTTCTTTTTCTTTTCAGTAGGTGTCAGTAGTTGTTGAGACATTGGAGTGGATTTATTTCGAAATACTAATTAAGGAATTAAACGTTTTATTACGAGAGGTGTGAACATGTTACTCTTCATATGTACTGTTCAGCAGATGCACCGGTTTAAGCCTGAACACCGCACCCTACTTTCACTTTTTTAATTCATCGTATGTCTGGATACGTGCAGGACGACGGTGTTTGATTCCAAAGAATGTCGGGTAGAATGTAATTCGAACTGAAATAAATTTGTAGTAAAAGTATGTGAGAGGATATCATCGATCACTGCCGACCAATTGGTTCTGTTACTGGAGCCACGTGGTTTCGGTAATCGAGTTAATATTTATGAACACGTGACAAAAAATCTTGTTCTGTGTATCACACAAGAGTAACGCGTAAAGTTTACCCTGTTCACGCCATGAAGGCATACAGGGGAAGTGGAGGTATAGCTCCATTCGATCTTAACCTCGGCACGAGGTAGAGGGGAGTGGGTACCTATACGCCCTGGCCGCTTAACTCTCGGGAAGAACGCCAACTCCCATTGGATTAGAGGTTTGGGTGGGCCCCAGGACTGGTGTGGATGTTTTGGAGAAGATTAAAACCTTTTGCCCATGCCAGAATTTTTTTAGCCTAGTTGCTATACCAGCTACTCTCTTTCCCCTTATTAAAGAAATGAATCTACATTTAAAGGCGCTAGAAATCAAGTGATGTGTGTTTCCTTGGAATGAAAATGTAAAGATATCCAACCAGATTAAAAAGAATGGTGTAGTCATATTTAATGTTAAATATACATAGTAGTATGTGAATACATCCTGAGTGACACTTGAAGGGCTAATTTCATATGAATTCTGCTAACTAGTTTTAATGTTGAAATTCCATTGCACTGGTATGAAATAATGTTTGTGTGTGTAAACTTTGAAATACAACTCTTTGACCCAACACAGTTCACATTCTAACTAGGCTGATAATGTTCTACACTGATTTCAAAGCACAACCATAAATTCTTACAAATATGTCAAAGACTTCACTTCCCATAAATACATTGTTGACATCCACAAATGCCATATGTCTCTCTTATTTTGCAGAGTGGAGGACAGCATATCAAAATTAGACCATGATAACCTGTGTTTCAAATTTAATATTCATCCTGTCATTTCTCTTTTGATACTTTGTAACATGCTTTGATACAATGTTTGGAAGTAAATCTGCAGATGATGTTCTGTTAACTCTCAGAAGTTTCGAACATCTCTTATAGTATTTGAGTGCAAATGTAAGGTAATGTTCAAACCCTGGTGTACTTTTGTCAGTGAAGGGAACTATAGAACTGAACCTTTACCTCCTGCACAAGTTTATTTTATGTGTTGCTCAGGTTCACTTTGGACATAAAATGCAATTCACATACTTCCTATAGAAACTGAATTTTACTTGTTAAACTATTTTAATACTGTGTGTATGCATATTTTAATCCTGAAAGATGTCATTCAGATGTATGGATGCAATATTCATATTGTGAGTTCAATATATGATCTCTTGAATAATTAGTTATGCCCAGACATATATGTGTACTTTAATCACACATCTTTGAAAAAAAGCAGCAAGTTGTCTTAGCAGTTTTAACAGTGTCCTATAAAAATGTTTTATTTAAATAAAGGGTTTTTATTGAAATAAAGAATATATATAATAACTAGTTATTCAAGAGATCATATGATTTGAATATATATATATTCAAATCATATACTATTTATATGTGTACTTATACATACATGTTTCATCTGGGACTATTATATTGTTTTGTTTAGTTTAGTTTATTTATTAGTATCATACATATGATAGTAGACTTGTCAATAGCTAGGAATATACATAAAGAACGATAAGTTAATAACAGTATACTGTAACATACCACAAATGATATCAGAACTGAATACCTGTAGTGCAGAAGTCTTGAGCTGATCGAGTAACACAGTTACAGGGCTACAAATTCTTCTACTGAATAAAAGGCATGCAGAAGAAGAAATGATTTCAGTTCCTTCCTGATGGTTTTATAACTCTCTGTTTCTTTTATGTAATCAGGAAGTTTTAGACACTTTGATATGTCTTGTTGTATTATGCTCATCCCCTCAATTATGTCCCATCTGGTTCAAAGCATATTAGACACACATTAAAAGTGGTTGGGTGTTTTCTCAACAACATTGTGTTTTGTTTTTCTTTAATCTGTACTGACTGAATAAGAAATACTTGGTAGACCTGCAGCATTGTAAGATATTACCTGTATTACATTTATGTTGTACTTCCTTTCCTGTTTAGGGGTGCACAGAAACAGACATTGAAAGCAGATTCAACAAAGTCACATCATGAAACAGTTCAAGGAGTTCTTGAATTTTGCTCAAAGCGTTTTAAGTCGATAAGGGAACCACGTATTTGTATATCAAGCAGGTAGTAATTTCAGCCATTGTGTGTAGATTAATGTGATGAGTACAATGTATCAGTCTCATTATTTGTGCTATATCTGTCCCATGGCAGAACAGATCGAGGAGTCCATGCATTGCGGTCATCTGCTCACATAGACTTGGAACGTGTTAGTGGTTTGCAATATGATCCAGCACACTTAACTGTTGCTTATAACCACTATTTAACTAAAAACGACCTTGAACTTAGGTAAGAAAATGTCATCAATATAAAACTGCGTGTTTTATGAAAGAACAAATGAAATAGGAAACATTTGTCTGTTGCTATTCATTTGTTGTGTGTGTACCATATGAAGGATATACGAATTCTTTGTTTTCATTTTTCAGAAGAAGTGTTTTAAAAACATTTAGGAGGAATTAAATACTTCAGTGCATGATGTGCATTTCCCAAAGCTAAGAATCCAAGACTAGATGGATTTTCAGGTGCTTTTCTTGCCAGAACATTATCTTTGAAATTGCCAGAAATGGATAAACTTTTACAGACATTGGAAAGTAGGCAGAATGAAGAAAATTTAAAGAAATTCAAACCACAATTGAAGTATCATGCTGACATACTGTAACTTATAATTTCAGAGTTCAGAGTGTTCATGTTGTGCCCGAGACATTCCATGCTCGTCGCAGTGTCAAGTCTCGAACATACCTGTATCGTCTAGCTGTGAGGAATCCAGATGCTCCGCCCATTGGTAAAAATATTGCCTACATGGCAGAAATTCCATTCATTGAATGGAACAGGTGCCATTTCATTCAGTAAGTACCTGTCCAGTTACATAATTGCATTGTTAGTAGAAGAGCATTTACAGGTTTGAAGCCATAAAAACTACTAAGAAGGTAGGTAAAGCTCAACTGAAACTCAATCATGACAAATTCTATATCCTATGGTTGTATTACCAGAAGTGGATTTTTTGAATGCTCAACTTAACTTAAATACTTCAATCTTCGACCCAGCAGGAGGTGGAGATCCAATTCTATATCAACACTTATTTTGATTCTTCGGACACCCTGAAGTTTATATTTTTATTCTACCAGGATTTGGTATAATCTCACACATCATTTGCCATGAAAGAGGAAAGAAGGAAGCATTCGGAAATCTAGGAATAATTTTTGCCATAATAGCAATTGGATTACTAGGATTTGTGGTATGAGCACATCACATATTTACAGTAGGAATAGATGTCGATACACGAGCAAATTTTACATCAGCAACAATAATTATTGCAATACCAACAGGAATTAAAATCTTCAGATGACTTGCAACAATATACGGAACCTGAATAACAGAGCAGCCTGCTTATGAACAAACCCACCATGTGTCTGATTGTATCATCTTTATTGGAAATATCAGCAAGTGGCCTCTTTTACAGTTAAGATTTCAAAACAATATTAAAAAATAAACATACTGACTGCCAAATTTTATTGTTTCACAGTGCATTTTAATTCACTGAATCTTATATACCAACTAATGCACTTCATATATAATAATATATTAGTCTAAAATGTTAATATTAAAACACTTAAAACCACTCTGACATGTTTCGATCTTTACTCAGATCATCTTCAGGGAGTTCATATGTCACTGAATTTAAAATTTTTAAATTTTAAAAATTTTAAATTCAGTGACTTTAACAGGGAACGTATGAACTCCCTGAAGATGATCTGAGTAAAGATCAAAACATGTCGGAGTGGTTTTAAGTGTTTTAATATTGACATTTTAGACTAATATATTATTATATATGAAGTGCATTAGTTGGTGTGTAAGATTCAGTATACTGACTGCCAGTTGTGAAGTAGTAAAAATATTAATTGGTGTAGCATGAGTAGCCTTTCTAGTGCACACCTGGTAACCGAAGTCAGTGTGAGTTGACACTTGCTAGACCTGAACGTCCTAATTTTGGAATCATCACCATCTTGTGGGGGTGTTCATTTCATTCATTTTGTGCTGTTACTTGCCAGGAAGGGTGATGAATTCGATGTGTCGCGGTTGAAGGCTGCAGCTGCTTTGTTTCCTGGTACCAGGGATTTTCGTACGTTTATGGGAAACAGATCCCAGAGTCCACCAGACATCAACACAATTAAGGAAATGTACAGATTGGATGTCACTCCTGGGACACCGCTGTTAGGTGCAGAGTGTTCAAGTTCCTCGTATTACACTTTCTGGAACATCACATGCCAAGCCAAGTCATTCCTTTACAGACAAGTAATGTGTGTTTGTTAATATCTGAAATAATATGTATTCCAAACTACAAGAGTATCATACAGTTTAAGTAGTGCAGTACTGGAGCATTTCCACTTATGTCCGTTAGACCAGTGCGTTTCAAACTGCAAGTCATAACCACTCACCTCAAATGTGGTGCTGAGGTTAAGAATGCAAGGAGCTATAGCTCCACTTTTCTATACATCTTTATGTTATGGAGTCTGTGTACAGCAGGAGCCTTGGCTACTGCAGTAAAACTGTCTACCAATTCTGTGTGATATATTTGTTCAGTATTCATCATTCACTGTATAACAGCTGTGAAATGAATCAGTTAGTGTGCACAGTCAGCATATTGTTATGATGTTATGGTTCACCCCAACTTAGTGCCTAAGGACAGAAAACCATAATATTGAGAGGTGGAGAAAACAGTGTAGTAAGTATAGTGACTATGCTATGGGTTTGACAGTCTGGGATTTGAATCCCAGCAGGGGCAAGAGATTTTTCTCCTCTCCAAATAGTCCAGACTGGTTCTGGGACCCACCGAGCCTCTATTCAGTGGGTACCGGAGTTCTTTACCAGGGGGTAAAGCTTCCAAGCCTTGATGCAGACCACTCAATCCATCATCTAATGCTGAGGGTAAGAATAAGTGGAGGTATATCTGTACTGCCCTATATACTTTCATGACATGGACAAGGACAACTTGCATGTATGATAGTTAATAAATATTTTCTTTAAAAATATTGCACTTAAACTGTTGTCCATCCTGCATTTGTGGCCCAGTAATTGTGCTTTCTCAGTGGCTTACTTTGTGAGGGGTTAAAATAAGTGCATTTAAGCCACACCAGTTTCTCAGGTTGTGTAGAATTAATCAACCAATCTTGTTCTCAGAAACAGGCTTTTTTCCTTGTTTTGTAACTGTATAGTATAACACAATATTCTGGGCTGTAACATCATGTAGTCTGGTAGCAGAGAACTCTTCCATCTGGAAAAGAGATGCAGTACTTTCTTCTCAACCACTGCCAGTTGCTACCAGACAACGAGGGGTGTTACATTCCATAAGACAGAATTCTTCATATTCACCATTCTAACAACTTCAAATCTCATTATTTTATAAGTATATCACCAATATGATCTTGTGCAACAGGTACGACGAATGGTTGGGGCACTTATCAGTGTTGCTGCAGGCCGTCTTTCTGTTGAAGACATCCGGTACATGTTGGAGAATCCTTCAGAACACAGCTGGAACAAGAGAATAATAGTTGTCCCACCACATGGTCTGTACTTGACTGACGTGGAATACGATCCTCTTGATATGGCCATGTCACAAGAGACAGTTGAGCAAGTCCACGGGAATAAAACAATCCTTCATGATCGAATGGAATGACCATCGGAATATCATATTGTTAACATGCTGTCAGAGTAATTCATCAACCAGTACCAGTTCTTAATGTTTCAAGAACTTAGATTAAATTGCTCACCACTATTTAAGTATTTCATGCTTGACTGACATGACAATTTCATCGTAAAAAGCATGTGTTGTGTAACTTGCATCACAGATGGTTATCAAGACTTTTTTTTTTTGTGGTGTAAGATTGACAGAAAACTTTGTGATTTCCTACCTAGTGTTATACACTTAATGGACAGATAACCGAGTCATTTCAACAAATCTGACACATCATCTGTGTGAAAATTAACTGTGATTCCCTTTAGAAATGAATTTCTTAGAAAGAATAAAAGCTCGTAAATCTTGTCTCAAGACTTGTGAAACTACTGTTACGACTGTATCAGGGCACAGTTACACGGAGAAGATTCTAGCAGATGGAACTTCAGTCATATCACAGCCACAAGCCAGCACTTCTCCTGGTTATGTTATTGACACCAAACCAGACTTGCAGGTGGCACAGGTGCTGCCTGGACTGTGTATGGGTTCACTGGATGTTGCACATGATTTTGACTTGTTGAAGAACCATTCAGTTACTCATATCTTGAGCTTAGGTGTGAAACCTGTCACCCTGGATCAACTGCTGAATTACATGTATGTACAACTTCTTGATCTTCCTGAGGGTAATCTTATAAGCAGCTTAGATCAGTGTTTCACTTTCATAGAGAATGTAAGACAATCAGGGGGATGTGTCTTTGTACACTGTAGTGCCGGAATTTCACGGTCAGCTTCCGTGGTTATAGCATATCTCATGCAGAAAGAAGGCATGAATTATCAAGAGGCATTCACACACTTGAAGAATGTAAGACCTGTAATTAATCCTAATCCTGGATTTGTGCAACAACTGAAAAATTATGAGAAAATGATATTCAATCTAGATGGCAAATAGCAACATTGTGCTACTGTGGGTAGGACTTTTCATTTGTGACAGGTGATGAATAGAAAGACTGCATTCTGGGAAGACACACCGTGTAGTTTGGTGCATGGGAGTCACATGGCTATACAGTATGTTCAGTTTATCTTTTATAATTAAGCAGATCTAAACAGAATGCTATTAAGTCCTGTAGTTTAGAAAAATACTACAAAATTTTACATATAAATTCTTTGTCTCCTTTAATGGAGTTTGTTGGACTGTGTGTGTGGAATATTTGAAAGAAGTAGTCACGTAAGATACGGACTGAAAAAGGTCAATTTTTTTCCTGGCGTATCAATTTAGAATATGTTAAAGACTTTCAATGTTTCACCATGCATTTTTCAATTCAATAACTGATAAACACCAACATATGCACACATGTGTTGGTGTTTATCAATTATTGAATGTTAAAGACTGTTCCACTTCATTTCAGGCAGTAAAACCTTTCATTCTCATACTTCAGGTCTTAAGCTCTATACATATGCAGAGTAAAAAATCATTTTTATTATGATCTGTGAACAATTTTAATATGATCACAATAAACTGGCCTTACTTTTTTTCCAACTTTTTCTTTTATGTTCAGCTGACTCCAGCCTTTTTTTCATTTAATCTCTGTAATGATGCTACATGAAGATTAGAGGTCATCAAATTTTGCAGTGCATAAATTTACTTCTTCCCTCTCTTGTTAAACATTCTCAGCAGGTGTCATCAGACACCCTTAATTTGATATAATATTCTCAAGAGTGGATGATAAATTTTCAAGCCAAAATGAAACCAAGAACCTTATAGTTTTGCAAATTGTCTTTTTGTTTGTGTAAGGAACATGATTTGTATTTTCCAGACTGTGAGATGCGTTTCCCGTATACTTCTGTGGTTGAAGGCATAGCAGGCTTTTTCTTCCTTAACAAGAAAGGCAATATACATATAATGTAACAACGGGGAACGTTTGCATAACCATCATTACCATGGAAAAGCAATAAGTATTCAAAATTATTAGTAGTGTCTGTATTTTTGCCTTGGTCATCCATCATACAAATCACACCTTTCCTGCTCTGTATTGTATAGTAATCTGTGGGCTGTCTGGCTGTATCATTTTTTCACATTATCTCATACACACCACAATTTTTGGGAAAAATTTATTGAACATAAAATGGGTGTTTTGATTTTCTCTACAATTTTATCTGAAACATTTTGCATTCTAAGAAGACTTTAATGAGATATAATTACATAGGTCTTAACGTAAAATACACGTTATTCTTGTCAGATCTTAATGAAACTTGAATTTTCTCAAGAAATTTTTTAAAAATCCTGAAATATCAAATTTCATGAAAATCTGTCCAATGGGAGCCAGGCTGTTCCATGCATACAGGCAGAACAACGGACAGACATGACGAAGCTAACGGTAGCTTGTCACAATTCTGCAAGTGCACATAAAGGTAAGGATGTGTTTATATTCTGTGCAATTTATAGTCTGCAAAATATGGTAAATGATCATATATATTTTCAATTCATTATTTCATAATTTCATGGTGAATAGTATTCTCTCTGCTGCTGTCATTCCCAAGTACTGAACATGATCAAATTTAACAGTATTTCTCTTGGTGGTGGTGAACATTCTGAAGGTGAGTCACATATTATACAAAAACTCACAGATACAGTAAAAATAATTTTATTTTCAACAAATGTTCAGTTGCCAGCATTGTCATACATACTGCATGAAAGACCTTATGAACTTTGAAAGTTACAGGTGTACAGTGATACAAAATACGACTCAAAACCCATTTGCTACCAAAAGTAGTTTTGTCACGGCAAGCACAGTAAATGCAAAAAAAACTTAACATTTCAATATATTTATCTTCTCTCAGTGCACACTGCTTCTGGTCAACTGGAAGATATACTGGAATGTTACATGCAATACCCATATAATTATTGTATTTACCCAAAAATAAGGTAATTTTTTCCTAATCCAACATCTGAAAAATGGTAGGTCAACTTATAAGCATGCATAGATGTACTTATGAGCATGGACAGGAAAGTACCTCTACAAAATCTGTCAAGGTATTTTCCTAAAAATTGTGAAAGGAGGGTCACACAATATTTTCATTTACTGTGCATGTTTTGCTTCAACATACTTCCTGGGACTGTAAATGATGTGATTTAGTTTTAACACTTCTGACTAAACATCTAGACGGTGTTATGTATTATTAATCCTGTTCTTAGTTTGACTGACAAACTGCAATAAGTAAAAATGAGAACAAAGCAAATGACAGCAGGTGTGCCACATCTCAGATACAGTGAAACTTCACAGCAGTATTTCCATACGTACAATTTGTGATCTAAGTTACATACAAACAGTTCTGTACATCACTTTACATTTTAGAATCCCACTCATCTTTCATCTATCTTCATTATGGTGTAGCATCTACTTGACAGCACGTGACAAAAGAAAGTTCTTTTTGAAGAATTCTAGTTTCAAATAATGAAAACAGTCCAGGACTGGCTAGGCCAAACATAGTAATGAACAGGCCCAGTCTTTACTGACTGACACTAACTGGCATATCCTGTAAATTGTTCTCACATTCTCTTTTATTCTTGTAGCAAATGAGCATTCTGCACATTGCCCTTTGTTTTCCGCTTCCAGTTGCAACTTTTTCTGTGGTCTTCATGCTCAAAAGTGTGTTATATTTGGAATTTCTATATTCCACTTGTTTTCTGACAACATGTCCATATATGTCACTAACCATACTGGTGACTACATTAATTTAACACATATTCTTAAACAAGATGTTTCTCAAAATGTAAAAATGATCAACTGTGTAGTGAAAACATTTTCAGAAGATGCTGGAATTCAAGGAATATAATAAAATTCCTGTAAATGCAATGAATACCTTATAATCCAATGAGACAACAGAGAGTGTGTTGTGGGAAAGAATGCAGCAATACAGGCATGTTGGTATGCTATTATTAAGGACAATATAATGTTTCATAAACATTACCAAAAATCCTCTGCCTCTTACTAACCATTATAATTAATCTGACATCTGGGGTTTTCATGGCAGTTACTACAAAGATTACTGTCTTCTGGGATTGTGTACTGAAGATGGAGACAACAGTTTCCTCCTAAAACACAGCTAAATATCTTTTAGACTCTATGACATCACATCCCACCAGACAGTATTTTTCTAACAAAGTTCACTGTACAGGAATATCACAATTGGACACTGGAATGTTTTTGTAATCACTTGTAACACCCAGCTGGATCGCAAATTTACAGTCTTTGATGAACATAATTATTCAATTCAATGACAATGTGTGAATGTAATTATGTTCACATCAGTATGTGAATAAAAAGGCACTTTAAAACTTCCTACCTGATTTGACTTTCACACTGAACTACGATATTTTTGTCATTGTTGTTAACCTCAATTTATAGCAACAGGATGTCAGCAGAAATGTACACAACTGAACCATCTGAATGGTATGTTCAAGATTAGTCAGGAAAAAACTAGTACTGCAAAAAACATAAAGAGGGAAGCACTTGATAGAAGACTGTAGGTATGGACACTGGCAACCATTGCTGCTAAAACTGTCTTCATTGGCAACAATCCCTTGCCTTGTAATACCGTATGTTCAATCACATTAAAACAAGGGCACTGCAATTTCTTTACTATTATATGAGGAATCTGTTCCTACACTCAGGAGAGACAGGGTAGTTCAGCGCTCAAGTCAAGATTATCAAGTGTGAAACATCAAATGCCATACAAAAGTGAGGTACACTTTCTCTCATAAATATATATTTTCAGGTCCCCTTTGAAACTCTGTAATTAATGTATAATATATCACTACAAAAAGTAGGCAATAATATTTTTACAAAATGTATAATAAAAATATGTGTCCTTTCACTTATTCTGAATTAATTCACACACCTCTTTAAGTGCCAACTGCTCATTTTATAATTGTAAAAATACTTTAAAAAATAAATAATCAGATATGTCGGTTTTGGTACAATGTAGTTAAGTATGTTTACAAAATTTCCTGTTAGAAATAGCTCAATGTTAAGACAATATGTTACATCAAACAGCTGAATATGGTATGTACAATGAACATGTATGATAAAGAGGGGATGGTATTCTGCGTCACATCTTGTGATTTAAATGTGAGTTCTACATAACATTACATGGTGCAACAGGACCTCAGGCAGTCTGGTGGGGGGACTACAACTACTGGTGTATGTTGGTATTTGAAGATAACATGATAAAACACCATCCCAGAAATACACTTCAATGTCTGCAACATGCTGTCCAATAGAAACATCCACAATACTGTAATAAAACATTAACAAGTGTCTGGAAAAGCATGCCTCAGCCACTAGAATTCCCTGCCTGCTAATTAATGTGAAATAAAAAGTTATCCTAAAGGGACAGTGGTTCAGGTTGATGAAGGAACTACATATCAAAGTCAAGAAAAAGTTCTGCAGCACTGAGCAATAATATGCCAAACAGGAGTTTAATTCATATCATTCATGGTGCAAAATGATGTATCACAAAATTAAAACAAGTAGAAGGATAACAGTTAAGTACTTTTTGTGTTTAATCAACCAACATGCCAAGAAGACTATTGGGAATGGACATACAGTTCCATGCAACTTAGCACCCAATGGAGGTGAGCAGTCAGCTGAATGCTGTAGCAACTTCACTACCGAGGAAAAAGCCCCAGGAATCCAACAGACACGAGTCACTAGACTGCACTCTTCCAGTTCTCAAAAAAATAAAGAAATACATACATGTTGAAGCCTGGAAATTGTGATTCAGAAATACATAACTCACCCCTCCATTTGTACAGAGCACATACCAGTTCCAGCTATATGAATACCCCATTATTCTAATACAGCTTGAAAATCTAAGTAATAAGACACTCCCCACATTAGCATTTCTTACAAGGTAAACACATTATGTATGTTAAACACCATTCCTAATATGAGCTCTTCCGCAAACTGTCCATGATAAAAATATGGCTTTTTACCTTCAGCACTGATTTTTATCATAATTTCCTGCTTTTATATGGGAGAGACTTATAAAATCATGTCCACACAAATTAATACAATGCAAATGCAGAAGAACATGGTCCAATAATTTTTAAACCCAAAGACTATGCCATATTACATGCATTACTGGTATGCCTACTTTTGTTCCTCAATCCTTGCATTTTAAGAACAGCACATATACAAGGTGTTTCATGGGTTGTGGACATTACTGTAGAAGATAATTTCCTATGGGTTTGTGATCAAAAAATTTCCTATCAACATAGGTCCTGTTCTTGTTGACTAAGGTGCTATGGGTGTTTTTTAATTCTCATAAACTCACTCCTGTGAACTGCATCACAAAGCATGGAGTCTTACAAACTATGCAACCTTCAACAAACTACAGGTATAGCACAGTGAAGATGCAACTAGCAATGCACGCTGTTCACAACTGAGTGGCAAGGGTGCTGTAACCAAGGGCGGGATTTTTGAAAACCTGCATTAAGCACACATCAGTGTAAATGAAAGATAATTTCAAGATGTTAAATTAAATTTGCACCTTAAAGCTATCAGGTAATGTGTCTTTTTTTAAATTTTATTTCATATCTTCTCAGTAATTCTAAATTTGATTCTACATTTCAAAGAGTCGTACTCCACAACCATGAAAAATTGGGCACATGTTGATATGAACTTTTTTTGATCACAAAGACCTAGCAAATCATCTCATACAGTGACGTCTGCAACTCACGAAACATTCTATTGTATAAAACAATTTCAAATATTTTATTACATTATTCTCTGCATGCGGAAGTGACAGGAAACCTTTCCTAAGATGTAAGAATATTTATTTCTAAAGCACTAATAATAAATAGGACTTTGGCAAAAGAAATTAACTGTTATTTCATATTAACAAATGGTATTTTAAATGACAAAATATTTTATACAGATGTATATATAATGTGTAAAAGCCTTTAATATTATCAAAACCAACAACGGGTCACCTGCTTCCATTCCAAAGAACCCACAGAGACATAATTATTGGTAAATCAACAATCTTAACATTGCTCCTTCACCATAATACCATATGTTTAATTCTATATTTTCCCATATTTCAGGTTACCCCTCAACTGACAATAGCAAGTACATCATTTATACTTTTCTTTTTACATTAATAAATATGGCTCTATATTCACTAAAGACAATACAGGCATCAATATGACTGGTGCCCATTAACTGTTTTTCATGTACGCTTATAAAAAATATGGACGTAATACATGAGGCTGAGGTGACTTAGTACATCTATAAAAGATATTCTGAATCACTGTATTTACACAACTCTCTACATCTCATGGAAGTCAGCTAACCTTACTCAGTACTGAAATAATAAAATAATCATCAAACACATCATGCTTTATTGTGTGTGAGGCTACATGTTTTGGTCCTTACTTGACCATCATCAGGCCTCTTGGCGAATCAAGTTAATAGATGCTGGCTACATGTTGGGATCCCAACTGTGTTTAAAATTCATTCAGGTTTGCTTTGTCTATTGAATAAATGTATAAAATTCAAAACTAAAAAATAGAAATTAAAAATGAAAAATTAAAGATAACAAGAAATAATTGCATGTTTTCAAAAGTCTGTATTTGTATATAAAAGGTCACATCTATGGTAAAATTTTCTGAGGTTAAAAAACTTCTGAGGCCATTAAGAAACATACTTCGACGCCTCAGAAGTTTTTTAACCTCAGAAAATTTTACCATAGATGTGACCTTTTATATACGAGGGTTCGAACTTTAATAGTGGCAACTATTTATTTACAACTGATACAAAACAGATACATGTTTCGAAGTTTTACTGTCCTTCAATGTAGTCACCAGCATTGTGTACAAC
>Ga0209628_10001202_pt1 | contig 16473 bp, 9 predicted proteins | sample TergutCu122P4_FD_187285 | JGI IMG/M metagenome (GOLD analysis project Ga0209628, IMG submission 187285) | Cubitermes ugandensis P4 segment gut microbial communities from Kakamega Forest, Kenya - Cu122 P4 (SPAdes) (version 2) | ecosystem: Host-associated > Arthropoda: Insects > Digestive system >...
TATATTTACTGTTCCGTGTCATGACTAGTCAAATCGATTCTGCACTTACACACCGTAAGATGAATTTTATTATAATCTTTCTCTATATGTCTAGGAGTCATGTCATCCTTGACTTAGGTTTCCCAAACCAACCATACGTGTCACTTGTTCAGTCCATCTCATCACCTTCATTTAATGGCCTTAATATTCATAATACACACAGAGCTCCAACTATAATTCTACACATGATAATGAGGGATTACTGGCGGAATGTCTCAGTGAATCGCTTGCAATAGACGGACTGCATGTAATCTTTCCCAGAATTGCTTCATAGGTTTGAACTAAATAACAATTAGTTCGAAACAAAAGACTTTAAATTTACACGAAATAAGTATTCTGTAAATTTTGACCATATTATCTTTAAAGTTTTCCGAAAATTCGGACTCTGTCGATGATTTACGTCACCAAATGACAGCGTCAAAAAAGTACTCGTACATTGACATTAATTGTAGCTTCACAGTGATTACAAAAATTCATTCTGTCAAACGCGTTAGAGATAATACTCAATACAGCTTCTTTCATTCATACGTCATAGCTGATTTATCTCTGCATGTTACTCCACGTCATGCGGGTGCACTTCACAACAATATCCTTTGCGTTTGTGGTCAACAGGGAAATCGTTTTAGTTTGGGGCATTATCTTAGGTAATGTATCTGATTCTTTTACAACAAATTATATTATCTTTTCTAATCAAAATAACGTCACATCATCTGTCCAACACAACTATGTATTCTTACAAAGACGCAATCAGATTTAATAATCCATCAGCAGGCGGCTAAATACAGACGGAATTGCAAGGTAAAGTGCGTTTTACCTTGCAAACTGAGTCTGTATTTAGAACGATGATGGACTGTTAAATCCGAACGTTATTTTAAGAACACGTATTTGTGTTGGACAGATGATATGATTTTGTTTCGATGGTTTTAAAGACACGACGGGATGAATTCTATTAAATGATATTACCTTACATACTTTCCTTGCACGCTTAAATAAATAGCTCAATAATCATCCGTAATGTCAAAATTTCCTCCGTTCTAAACAAAGAGAATGTAAAGTTTGTCACTGACACTAAAAGAGAATTTAATTTCAATATTGTTCAGATGGAATAAAATGGATTGAACGCCATTAGAAATTAATTTATGCATAACGGCAAAATGTTTTCTGGAAAGATTTAACGTACTCGTATATGAAGTCAGATTTCATAAGGGAATGATTATAAATTATGAGGTGGAAGGGTGAGAGAAGGAGAATATTACGGTTGATTTTAACGTAGCTAATATTTGTCTATTCGCTTGAATGAACTAGTATCTCAACAAGAAGAAACACTTTTCTTTCCAGATCGGTTCAGCCAATCATGAAGGGTCTGAGGAAGGCTGGTGTAAGGACGAGAAAATTTTTCGATGTAGATAATGGATAGATAACGAAGGTCAATCTGTCATTCCACAAGAACAAGACGCATGACACCTACTTTATTTATTAAGTTGGGTGGCAGAATATTTATGACAAGAAAAGGAGGAAAGAAAAAGGCATTTTTTATAGTGACTCCTGAAACTTTCGACCCATTAAATGTAGGCGATTTAACGATGATGCTCTGTTTTAGAACCACTGGCTTTCGGGAGCAAGTAAGCAACCATCTGAGGCATAGGCCCTACTATACTCTCACACCGCGTTTTGCCGTTGGTAATCCGGAAAGTCGATTTACATAGTTTGCAACTTTAAAATATAAATAGGAATGGCTGTATTTTATAAAATCGTCTAGCCGAAAACTCAGTTTTCTTTAGAGCAAAAACAAAAATTGCTTAACTACATTTTCCTTTTTGTCACAGAAGAAGAGAGACCAACATTTGCAACAGTACTCATTTCGTTAGGATATTATGTCTCTCAGTCAGTCGCGAATTGAGTAAGTGTTGGCAACTCTTTCTTTAACAAGTGGAAAACTGTGTACATGATAAATCTGTCACCATTAACATAGAATTTTGGATAATAGTTTTTAAATTGCTAACATAAAACTGGATGATGCTATAGACCCACAATTATACTGTCAGAAAACAAATTTGGTATAATATTTCATGAACCACAAGAAATTTGGCTCCGTCCCTGGAGGAGTTCAACAACAAGGTTTTAGTTTAGAATTTCTGAAAGTATTTTAGAACCACGAAGGATAAAATAGAAACTAATGTAATTAATTTTCAAGAGTTTTATATTAATCATTATTGCTGTCAAATTGTGAGTGTGAATTCTTGATAGATTATTTGTGCGGTATTAAAATGAAAGAGGAACATGCACTGCTATCAAGTTGAATGAGCTGTATAAAAGTCTGCATTATGAAGTAATGATAAATGTTTTGTTGCTGGTGAGTGTTACTTGGGTATAATGTCTCTGTATTCTTGAACTTGCATATATATTGAGCATGTGCCCAGAAAAAAATTTTCCTTGCTATGGTTACTACGTAAATGTGTGAAGGTTCCTTCTTCCGAGTTTGCAGTGTGTACTTTTTTATGCAAATTCCATACTGAAATTTATGGACAGATGGACGGATACAGGCCTTTAGTCTAATATTTATGTATGGCTGTTCCCACACGTCAAGCTTAAAATGAGCATAAGCACTGTTAACCTTATAAGACGGTAATGCTTGATTATGTAAATTGTATTCCGGAGAATTGGACTCATGTATAAAGAAACAAAGGTTTATGTCTAAACATATCTGTGATATTTAATAACGGATTATCAAAGGTCGACTTCCAGCTAGGCAAAATATTTTTCCCTTCCCGAAATCACTCAGACAGGCTCAGGAGTCCAACTAGCCTTTTATAAAATTTATACCGGGGACTTTTTCTCCGAGAGCAAAGCGACGGAAGTGTGAAGCAGAATGTCACATCCATGTAGTGTTGGGATTAAGAATGAGTGGAACTCTATGTCCGTTCCCCATATTCCTTTAACGCGTGCGTAGGACAAATTTACCTTTAATTGATACATATTATAAAACATTTTGTCGAACATTTAAGAAATCATAAGAAAACTTCAGACAAGATGGAAAAAAGTACTTCGAATTTTTCACATGTAACTGTCGAAAGTAAATTATTAGCAAACGTTAAAACGTTTTCACACAAAATTGCTGTAACTGTTATCTCCTATCAGGTTTGAAGTCAGATTTTGGAGAATAATATGTTACCCGAGATAGAGAATGGCAATTTAAACCGAATCTGTGAAGAAAGCAATTATCATCGTTGAGACTTGAACAACATTAATGGCGGTGAGTTAGATATGATTATAGGGTGGGCGTGGACACGTCATTTTTGAGACTCACCACTTCGCGCTTTCTTCTCTTTTCTCATCTTTTTTCTCACAGCTGGCCGCTCACCAAAAGCAGACCCCGAATACGGCGTTTCACATTTTCTGAATTCTTGTTTGCCAAGCACGAAAAATACATTAGGTTTCATCAGTTAACGGCACTATCAATAATTCCGATTATACATCGTCGAATGATTAGTGAATGACTTTGAACGAATATGCTGCTCTGTCGACATTTGCCTGGAAATTCTGAGTGAAATAAAAAAAGCCTCAACCAGTATAACCAACCTCCCTACCGAAAATTGAACCTGGTATCCCCAGCATACGATACAGGAAAGGTATAAACTCAAACAATATATTCGTTGCCAAAATTAAAAGCAGTATATCTGACGTAATACGATTCCCTTATTTAGTTGATGTTAGAAGAAGAGCTCTTGCAAGAATCGTACAAGCAGAAGCAATGCAGAATTTTCTACTAAAGGTATATAAGAGACTCTGCACCTGAATTTGATGTCGCAGCTTGCAGCTAGAAAAGGAAAAAAATTAAAAACTTGAGAGATTTCGAAGGCAAACGTACATGTATTTTACTCTTAACAATAGGCTCATTATTTCTTTAATATAGGCGGACCCCCGTAACCGCGGATTCAATATCCGCGGTTTACCGCGGCCGGAAAAAAGTTTGAAAAATTAAAGAAATAAACGGTTCATATGTTTCAAAATGTGCGCCAAGCGAGAACGGGCCGTAACATGGTGAAATCCAGCAGCCCAAAAGCGCCCATTACTTGACTCATCTTCCTTTGTCCCCTTACCCACGCGTCTGTTGCCAACATTCTGCTTCTAGCATTCTCGCTGTTAGAATTAGTTGCCGCGTTATCGCAGTGTTTGTGTTCAGAAAGCCCTTATTTACCTAATAATGACCCCAAAGCGTAAGAGTAGTGATGCTGGTAGTGCTTCTAAGCCTAAGAGAAACCCTGGTGTCGTTTCCATTAGTGAGAAAGTGATAATTCTGGATATGATTGAAATAGAAAAAAAAATCGTAGGCGGAGATTACCAGGTTGTATGGCAAGAACGAATCTTCCATTCGTGAAGTGATGAAGAACAAAGAAAAATTCATGATAGTTTTTCTGTTGCACCACAAACTGCAAAGTTACTGCTATAGCCCGTGATAAAGTGTTAATGAAGGTGGAAAAAACCTTAAATTTCTGGGTGGAAAACATGATTTTTATTGCTTATGCAGCGCCTTGATGGAAAAGCATAATTTTTATTGTTCTGTCATCCCTTGAAACTGTACATGATACTGTACAGCACAGGTACTGTATTTTTTCATTGCTGTATCTTTTCTCGAAGATTAGGCTAAAAAGTCAGAATCCCTTATTTCATACGTACGAGAGAGAGAGAGAGAGAGAGAAAGAGAAAGTACACTGTAAATGTACAATGTAGTGTACAGTACGCCTTATTATTACATTATTTAATGTTGGTAATGTCTTACTGTCCGCAATTTATCAATTAAACTTATCGTATTTATGTATGTTACACGGATATCACGTTGTATCACGTTACATACAGCATTCGGTATTATCCGCGGTTTCACGAAACAGCGGTAGGTCTTGGAACGAATTACCCGCGGAAAAGGGGGTTCGCCTGTATTTTTATTTTTTAATAAACAGTTATTGTGCATGACACGTGCTATATCCAGAATGTAACTAGATCAGTCAGTAAAGCGACGGGCTGCGGAGTAAATGGCCGGGGTATGATTTCCGGAAATGTCGCAGATATATTTTCCTTAGCCGCCATGTTCAGACAGGCTGTAGCACGAGGCTGGCAAACCTATGGCACGTGGCATTCACCGCTGTCCCAATTTGTTATTTCTCTTTACCCGACCAGCGTCTCTGTATTCTGAAGAATATGTGTATATATTGATATATCGGATTGCATAGAGACTGTGTATGAATTACCGTTGCTACCAAATAATACTGTGAGTGACGAAGTTTTACAAAAATCAGGAGCGGTGCGAAGGGCTGACTGGATATTTAGTGTTGGGGCGTCAGCCTGGCGGTGACTGGGCGAATACGTGACGTTGGATAAAGCCCCTAAAAATCTTGTTTGCAAACAGGAAGTAATAGCAGCCACAGTTATTCAACATTTTCTTCTTTATCACATTCCTCGAGAAGACCTTTTTTAGAAATATAATAACTATACTACGCATTAATTATGTAACATAATAAAATTATATAATAATAATAATGCAATAATTAATAATAATTATGGAAGGCTCCAAGATCTTATTTTGCTCTTCAAACTTCCCATGGGCACGCGAAAAATTTCTTCGAAATTTATAGACAATTTGGGCGCGCGTCCTCAAAAAGTTTTGCCTGCCCTGCTCTAGCACATCAAACTGACAGCCATATTAAACGCATTATTTTCAATATATTGAGTAGTGCACATCATAGCAAGCCTCACATTAACCCTTGGTACCTTTCACGACAGGAGGCCACTACACTGCCCATAGTCACTGCGGAGTTGTTCCACTCATTGAATAATTGACGAGTAGGCCTACGAGTCTGCCCCCTCTCGATACATTTGCATTTTGGATGAACTGCATTCAGGCGACTTTATTTTCTGCAGTACATAAGAGTAATTACAATTTAACACGTCCTTAGCAGAAGGAAGGAACCCAGTGAGCAGCCCTACTGATTGGTATTCGGGAGGTCCCACTTTCCAATATCGTCATAGAAACCGACTATCCTTACGGAGGTGTTGCGCGATTTTTAGCTCACACTGGGCCACGAGTGCTTTCTTCCAGACGTGACTGAATACAGTCTAATTTATTATCTCTCATCATCCTAGTGCTTGATGCGTTTGTCAGAGAGCACTGTTCAGTAAATCATAAATCAATCAACAAACAGACAAACAGACAAACAAACAAGCCTTTCTTAGTACCAATATGGGAATTATAAACTGTGTTCATAATCTTCTATGATTTACTACATCAAATTATGATATTTCTTACACTGTACTTTTATAGTACGTTTTAGGGTTAAATAGGTTAGGTTTGTTTTATAGATATAGAATTAAAAGCAGTTCAGATCAGAACTTGCAAGACATACGTTCCTACCGGGCGGCCGGGATAGAATAGTCGGTATGGGGACTCGCTACGGACTGAACAGTCCGAGGTTCAAATCCCGGTGAGGACGAGATTTTACGAACAGGTCCAGACTGGCAGCGAAACCCACCCAAGCGGTACCAAGTCTCTTTCCAGGAGGTAAAGCGGCCAGGGCGTGGCGCTGACTCCGCATCCCTTTCTAGCGCCAGGGTCGAATAAGGGTAGAGCTATAACTCTGCCTCCCTTTGGCCTGCTTGGCACGTTACGGGACAGTTTTAGATTTATATTCCTACCGAAGAGACTTATAGTTCTATACAATCAATATGATTATTATTGTTGTGTTTATTTTTGTGAAGAACTTAGTACTTGAGTGCGAATTATGTATAGGCTAATGTTCAAACTCGCGAACTTAACTTCAGTCTTTCACATCGTACATATATTTGTAACTGTTGACATAAGGCAATACTTTGTACTTAGATGTATGTATGGACAGTGACACTAAGAGTCTTCTCCTACCTAACCCCACGTTCGCAGAAACTGTCGATATTAGTGACTGATGACCTTACTCGGGCATATCACAATGTGACTGCACAGTTCTGCGCATATCTGAATGTGGCTGAATAAATACATAAATTATACAAATTTGCCCAAGTAAATTCGAATCTGCCTGAGTAGTCATGGACAGACCCTAAAGAAGACTGCATTGCCCGCCAAGCAACTATCCAGTCAAGCAGACTCGTTATCATGAGTGACTTTTCTGTACGTTTTCTCAGTCCTTCCAAGCAAATACCGAAATTCTTCCTCAAATTATACCACGGCTAATTTCTTGCATGTTATTATGAATTTATTACCAGAATCTCTCAGAATATTTGTTTATACGCTGTGTAATTTTGTAACGAAAGAAGCTATATTTATTGTGAATATATCGCCGAAAGGTTATCAGTTCTTCTCAGCGCTGAAGTAAGATCTTGCTGTCCACGAATATACAGATGGTTACAAGTTGGAAATATCTGTGACATGGTGGCTGATAACAGATGACACGGACTTCTGTCAACCAGGTACATAAAAACACGTTGCACGGTAAGATATATTCCTCAGCTGTGGCGGGGGTCATGTGGTGAAGTAGACAATTAAGTGTGAATTGTTGCTATTACAGCTGATAAAAAGGACTTATATATGCTGTTTAGGCTCAATTGTGACCTAACCGGTAAATGCATTAGCAGATTGCACAGGAATCCGTTTGAATACATTAAAATGTTGCAGTTGATTGATTAGTAATTCTGCTTCCAACCTGGAAGGTCACTGGCCAGAAGGCTGGTTATTCTTTCTGACCTTCTGAGCCGCTCTTATGGCAGATCGCACAAACATCATTTATAACAAAGATGTTTGGTCATATCGTGGTTTTCCAAACTCCTGTTGGTAATAGTGATTTTCTTCACTAAAAAGTGTGGTAGCAAACTATCCCTATTGTAGGGGATTGGGAAAAAGGTGTAATTTTGCCGTGTGCATTTCTTCTTCAGCATGGCCTCGTGTAATACAGAAGGGAGAAAAAAAAAGTGGGATTTAATCAAACTGAACGATCAGCAGAAGTTGCATTCTGATGGTTTCCTTACGAAAATATAATTAGTTAGTAAAAGGGAGAATACCAAAGCAAAGTTTAAGAATCGACGCTGGGGTTGCAGAAACAAGACGGTTTGACTTGTTAACTGTTAGGGGAATGTAAGAAATTTAATGATGACTTTGAAGGTGACACAGTGTAAACAATAAAATGATATTACAAAGGAAGAAAATTTTTCCTCTTATAGCTGGACATTAGTGACAAGCGCCGAGAGGAGCAGAGTGACTGGAAAGAATACGAGGGAATGCTGATAAGTCCTTAGCCCGACCAGGAAGGAAACAAGCTACAGCAACCAAACTCGGGATTTATTCATCACACTCCCCACGAAGCACAATACACTTCTTAGCCCGTTGCTCAAACGTTTGCAAGCCACTCAAAAAAATTCAGAATTTTGTCCTTCCAACCACGTCACCGCGACAGCAATGGCCTCCGCGTCGGACGAAAAATGGCGATCTTTCAGATGTTTTTCCAGTCCATGGAACAGGATGTAGTCCGACGGAGCCAGATCCGGAGAATAGGGTCGGTGATCAAGACAATGGAAGCCCAGGTAGGCCAGTTTCTTCTGGGTTGCAAGTGCCCGATGAGCCGGGAGATTGTCGTGTAAGAACAAGACCTCTTTAGTGATCTTCCCGCGGCGTTTTTCCTTCAAAATGTCCTTCAATTGCACCAGCACAGATGAGCAATACTCCGCGTTTATAGTTTGCCTTTTGGAAGATAATCTATGAGGAGGATGCCGTCTTGATCCCAAAAAATCGAGGCGAGAACTTTCCAGCGGTTTTTGCACTCGGAATATTTTGGGACGGCATGAGCCTCTATGCCGCCACTCCATTGATTGCTGCTTTGTCTCCGGGTTATAGTGATATAACCAGGTTTCGTCCATGGTCACCAATTGCGCTCGACAGGAAATCATTTGGATCGCGCCGAAAAAATTCCACCTTTGCTCAGACGACTGGCACCGTTGACATTTTTGATCCGCCTTCAGGCATTTCGGGACCCACTTCGCGGAGAGATTCCACATGTCCAAATCTTCATAAATGATGGACCCAACCCACTCACGTAAGATGGCCAGTTGCCCAGCTATTGATTTTGCCGAAATCCGGCGGTCTTCCAAGATTAGCTCGTGAATTTGATAAATAATCTCCGGGGTGGTCACTGTTTTGGGTCGTCCAGGACGAAGCGCATCACAGGTGGAAAAATCACCACGTTTAAACGGGGTCACCAAGTTTTTGACGGTGGCATACGATGGTGCATGTTCCTCTAATGTTTCTGTAAGAATGGCGTGAATTTCCTTCGGCGCCTTGCCTCGCAGGGAAAAAAGAAAAAAAGAAAAACTTGATGATAATTCACGTTTCGATGTTGTTGAAATCGCGCGCGTCGCCTGACATGCTTCTTTTCAGCCTCTGTAACAAGAAAAGACTTACAATTCGGCACATGAACAGACTTCTCTTTCCAACGACACTGTCGATTCCGTCCTACGACATCGGGAAGTAGGTAGGGCTAAGAACTTATCAGTACTCCCTCGTAGGTAGGTGTGACGAAGCAGCGACCGATGTGTGTTATAAAATCGGGACAAAAATGGAATAGTTATCCGGTTATTCAGAAATTAAATTTGTCTATGCAGTGAAAATATCGTCAGTTTATAAGACTTATCAGAGCAGAAAGTGATGTTGCAGGCAAGAACGTTCTTGCGTGATGAAACGAGCCTCCAGTCTGTGCAAAATGTGAGGCAAATTTAATACGAGTTCTTTTAATATAAATGCGAGGGATATTTTTCATGCCGTAATAACAGCGAAGCAAGAAAACACATTATTCTTAGCTACCTCTGTTTTCTTAATTCACATTATCTCATACAAATTTTTTCAGTGTTACTAATTTGTATTACAGGTTTGCAGGAGGTATAAAGACAAGTGTACACCATTTTGAAATTAATGTTTTTTATTCATTCTTGTAGCAATATCAATATTATCAATATGATGCATTTTTGGTACTTTAAGAATTTTGTTGCATCGCTGAAAAGTTTTGCTAATGACGGAATGCCTGAAATATACAGCTCAGATACGGATTTCAGCGGTTGCAGAAGCCACTGACACAATTCAAGTCATGACCGAGTACATCGCTATCAGACATCGGCTTTGAAATGAACGTATCGTCAAATTGCACTTTTCGAGCATATTGCAATATAACCGGTATGGTGATTTGCCCCGGACTTCGCCATAAGACCGAAAGTTATGTATAATATCCACAAGGCTGCCATCTTCTTATTTTATATTCCACGGATCTTTCGCCATGTTTATCAGTGAGGACCCTAAGGTTAGTGTCACTTCCGCTTCACAATTTCGCGTGTGCGCCATACAGTTATTACCCAGTTATAGGAAAATGAATAGTGCGGAGTTAGGTTGGCTTCCAATAAGGCGCTATTCATGCCAAGTTCTGTGAAAATCGGTTAAATCTTTCAAAATTCCAAATGGACAAACATGCATACACACAGTGTGATGATCTAAAAAGCTTACTTTCTTAGTTCTTAGGAGGGCCAAAAGTAGGCTAAGAATGTAAAGTTTACCCAGTCTTAAGATATAACCGAACTGTGTCGGTGTTGATGTAATTCTACACATTATTATCACGACAGCCGATAAACGTGAATTGTTGTTTTCACACACTGGTCTTTGTATCCCTGATAAAAGGCACCCCATTCAATGGAATGCTTGGTAAACATCATCACCAGTTTGGACATGGTGGAGAAGGTAAATATTTTGCGCGTGCTGGGAAAGGATTCCTGATCTTACGTACCGTAGCTAGACACCATACTGGCTGAGCTATCCACTGCGTTTTCTAAGTGTTATTTGTCATACACATGGTACGTACATGCAGGGCCTATGCATGTATTTGAATACATATACTCTTCTAATCATCTGCCGAAGGAACTAAACCCAGGCCACTCAGTCCGTAGCCAGTACAGTATTGACTGAGATTTTCGGCTAAAGTTATTATTATCTTAAATCGGTTCGAAAGATTGTAGTGCTTTCACCACGGTCAAATAATCCAATAAACGTAACATCCCACAAAGCTTATATCTTCAGAAATAACGTATGTTTTTTTATTTTAATTGTTCTTAAATTATACCGATTATTTTTAACTGAAATGAAAACTGTCGTGTTCCGTGGCATATTGGGGTGTTTTAGAGACGGCTGCTTACTTCAGCAAACAATAAGCAAACAAACAGCATAAGATGCTAATTTGTAGACAATAGAAAACAAAATTTTTACATTGATTTAATATTATTTTTAAGTGAATTTTGACTATAATCATCCATTTACACCAATACAACATTCTCCTACACGAGACGCATAAGCAAATGGCACAGGTACGCGGTCCGTTTGGGTTGAATACTTAAATACTAGACGTTTCAACAACGGTACATCGGTTAATTTTGTTTAAGAATATGGCTGCATCGCGTTTTCCATAATATCTACAGTTTTACTTTTATGGCTGTCACTTTACTTTTAAAGTTTTATTTTTGACACTGTGTTTATAAATTAGATGTGTACATTTTGAATGCCTTTGTGTTATGTATACCTTAAGATAGTAATTTAACGTCGAAACATGTAGGAGAGTTCATGGGTACGGTTGATTTATAATTTTAAATACATTTTGTGCATGTGTTGGTGTGTATGGATGTTTTTAAACTGAGCTGAGAAACAATCTTCTTATTATTCTTCTTCTTTCACCTCAATAATTGTGTGTTGCAAGTTCGTCCTTATGTTCAGGTGTTTTAAATTTGAACGTGTCAGCCAATTCTGGGTCTGCTCACGTTCCTGTATTTTGAAGCTATATAAATATGCCTCTGCTAATTTTGGCACCCTGTTATTTTTTATATCATCTACTTGTTATTTTGAATTTAAGTGTGGGCCTATCCTCATTTTGCTGCAATATTATTATTTTTTTCTTTTGGTAGGTTCAGGTTATACTGTACACTTAATCCTAGCAATAACGTAAGAAAATTCATAAGTGAAACTTTTATTATCTGTCTTGGTTTTCTTCCCCTCGTGAGTTCAAATTAAATTTCCAAAACGTAATTTTATCTCATCTGTTTGCGAAATAGAACGTATCTTTCAGTTATATTTTATACATCCTTATATGTAGAGAGTCCCAAAGTACACAGTATTGTGAAACGGTGTTTCTTCTATGCCTATAGCCCGTCTCCGTTTTCTGGTGTAGAAGGTTTACTCCGCAGAGAGAAGAAATTTACATATATCTAATTTCTGGATAGCATATGTTAAGGAAAATTAGGTAAAATATATTTCGTACGTATTCTCCAGAGTATAGCAATATTAGTTACTAAAAGGCTTACTGTGGGTCGAATTTAGAAATTAATTTTATTTATGTTAAACTTGTGGTTTAAGTTCTAGAAAGGCTTAACTTACGGGTAGCCTTCCTGTTCGCAGTGATGGCTGTGACATTATACGCTAATTTTGATGTACGTTCAGAGGCGCACCCACGAAGGGGAGGGGGCTGCCGGACTGCAGTCCCATCGAAATTTTAAAAAACACGGCTTTTGTAGACATGGTAATGTAAAAGGCTATACGTGATTTACCCTTCAGCCGAAATTAGCCACTGAATTCGGATGATGATTTTGAAAAACAAAATAAAATCTGAAATTAAATTTTATGATTTAAATTTGGTGACTGAATCATGGAACATGTAGTTTAATTGTAGATGGCAACAGTGTAATGTTACAGTTATACTTACGACATGATTTTAAAATCAGGTAGTATTATATATAGCCTAAGGTTTCAGAACCCCGCACCCCCTCCCCCCCCCAAAAAAAAGAAATTATGGGTGCGCTCTTGATTATGCTTACACAATGGAACTCTAGCAAAAAGATACTACAGTGAATTAGGCTGCAAAACATCGTTGATATTTTTCATTGTCCTGTGTCTTACACAAAAAATTGCGAAAGTCAGTACACACAGACTAAGTTTGTTTTAAATTATTAAAGGAGAATTTCTTTAACTTTTAGTTCTACTGTAAGGGACCTTAAATTTATTGGCACGTTGTTCATCTTACCTGTGTGATCGGAGAGGCTTCTAGTGACCCCTGCGGGTGGTGTGTGTGTTGGGGTGTGCTGATGACTCCCACCCCCGCCACTTGTCGCAGTGTGTTGCTGTTGCGAGTTATCAGGCGTCGCGGCGCCATGCTGATGACCGCCATTAGCGCCGGTATTGCCGGGAGGCAATGCGTACAAAGCCGTAAAGTCCTCAGCCGAAGAACCGCTCGTTGTGCTTCCTCCACACTTGCCACCTGTCCCTCTCTTATCGACTACACTGAGTCTGTCCACCGTAACACTGTGGTGATTATGGTGGTGGTGATGATGATGCGAATCATCAACAAGGCCTGCCACCCCAAGCAAGCCCCCAACAAGGTTGGGGCGCAATTCTTCCATCAGCTTTGCGTTTCCGGTGGCAACTGATGTGGGAGACTGAAGGGCTGACGTACAGGGATTTGCTGATGCAGCAGCAGCTGCGAAGTTGAGTTGTCGGGAGAAAATGGCGGGGAAAATATTGAATTGCTGATGGTGGTGATGTGAGTGGTGATGTGGTGACGCGTGGTGATCTGTGCTTGTGGTATTGCTGCCGCCTCCTGAGCCCGAATTGGCGCCACCACCGGAACCACCCCCGGCTCCGCCAAGGGACGAGCTTTCGCTCGCCGCCAGGCTTGAAGATCCACCACCACCGCCACCGCCACCGCCTCCCAAACAGCCGGACACCTTGAAATCCAACGTAAAGCCGGGTAATTCCACGTCTTAAATTTCCTGTTGCAGTTAGAAGTAGAGAGCGTCCTTCTGCCGACAGATTGTGGCGATTCAGTTTCCGGCTTTATATCTCCTTGTAAACATGGACAGTTAGATTTGACTGATCCACAAGACAAATTAATTTAAAGCTGCACGATTCTTTTAACTGTGTTTTCGCAAATTACTGCAGACGGTTAAAATATAGGACCTTTAAAACAGTTGTTTTCCCCCCAACTAACTCGTAAAAATTTTTTGTTGTTACTTACGACAGTGTGGGATAAAGTCTAGCCCGTTTAGCGTATTAAATGTCTCGTAACACTTTCAGTGTGGTGTGTGGGCTTATCAATATAACACAGTCTGCGATATTTGTCAGATACCCAAAATTACAACGTATAATTTTCTGTAAACTGTCCCTGGAAGAATCCAATTCCTGTATTTGCTTGAGTTACAGACGGTAAAAACTCACAATTGCTCACAAATCATTACACTTTAACACCACTAATTAATGTAGGCTCTGTGTTTAATATACTTTTAAATATTATCAGTACCTAAATTTTTAACTTTCATATTTGTGTTTGCCTCCATATATTTCTTGGCAATTAAGTATCCCAGTCACTGTGCAAGCGGTGTTTAAAATGAATATTTATGTGCCATTTAAAATCAGCGGAACGAAGAGTATAAATATTGAAGCGGAAAGTAATATGATGAATTACTGCATGTGTCTTGTCTTTCAGGTCACTAAATTTAATTTATTTCTCTAGAAGCCAATCCGAGTTTAGTGTGATGGTCTCTTAACATTCAGTCACAGTCACAGTATTTTATTTTGTTTTACAATGATAAATACCTGATGCTAAGAAATAAGTCAAAGTTCGCTTTCACTACAGTGTCATCACTTCACTCATTTATGCGAGATTGGAGCGCACGTCAAATCTGTCACTGGCGTACTCTTCACTTGGAGTATGAATGCACGTAGTGTGGTGTCGATGGTTTGGTGCAGCAACAGAAACTGAAGTGTTAGGCCTCTTCCGTATTAAGTTTGCTCTACAGCTGATTTCGGGCGTCGCTTACAATGCCGAAGGATTAAAGTTACTTACACACAAGATGCTGTACAAGTTTCCGCAATCCGTGGCAGATTACTGCAATTAAATCTTTTTAGTAAAAAAAAAAGAAATATATTCTTTCTTTTTCTCCCAGATGGGGCAAGTTTTATTTCTACAAAAAAAGAATTTCAAATCCTTGCTAACTTGTGCGAAAATGCAATTAGGCAAGTTATTGTAACACCCTTCTCCCCCTTCGCTTGCAGCCCTCTTCTTCTAAATAACGTTATTTGTTAAGCTTCAATAAGTTTTTATCCCTTGCGTATTTAACTAGAATGAGTTATAACTAGCAGTGCTCTTTAGTATCAGATCTGCTGCAACTCGGGCTATGATGACAAGACTCGGATAACTAAAAGTGACTAACGAAATTAGACTCAGATATAGTATAGGCAAAGGTTTTATAGGACACGACGAGCTTTATGTACTCGGAACACCCGGGCCCCAAAACGTAGTGTCTCGCACTATGAACATCCCTCTGTGGAAACGAGACGATAGGGAGTTTTTCATTTTCTCTTCTGCAATGCTGGACCAATGATATAGTTCACATTAGTATTCCGAACCTACGGTAAAAAGCTCTTTTCTCATTGGTGGATCTTGTAATGGGATTCCATGGTAACGACCAGTAGGGGGATGACAGGGTGGCTGGATGACAGGAGGTTGGGATCCGTTGCTAGGGGAGGCTGCTGCAGGGAGAAAGAGAGACAGGGAATCAAAATGGCGTCGTGCATGCGTGTGCTGATATTTCTCGCTGCAAAGGATGTTGGGACGCTAGTTCATGATGAAGCTTGGTTTCCGAGTTGCTGGTTGTGTGGGTGAGATGTTCCTTCATTTGTGTAGCTCTATTTTTTTTTAGATTGTAGCTTCGCTTACTTTTGTTTCTTTATTTGCTGGATGACTGTAGAAAATACAAACCATTACTGATGATATCGGTGTGGGAGGGAGAAGGTTAAAAAATTGTATAATAAAGTGTCACGTAGTGGATGACAGTACTTACACTCCATTCTCTCTCATAATTACAGAATTTAGCTAAATAGAATTTAAACATAAGTAGCTTTTCAATTTTAACCACTGTGAAACGAATTAAAGAAAAGGCTTTTAATTTCCGCAGGGTTGTAAAACACATTCCTGCTTCCACAACCTAAGTTAAAAATAATTTTAACAGATTATACATAAACATAGTGGCAAAGTGCTGTTTGTCCTATATTGTATAACCTCCGTACTATTCAAGATTAGTCTCCTGGGAAGTGAAGCTGTGCAGTTTGGTATGTAGGTTTATCAACGTTTCGAAGGAAATTTCTACCTTTATCTTCAGGGTCGACAAACCTAATCTTCTCAAACTGGGTCAGTATATTCCTTCTCAAAGGCGGTAATTATCTACAAGATTAAACGGCGCCACAGAAAAAGCTGTATCCTTTATACTTACTGCTGTAAGAATCTCCAATATTATTGGTATTCACATTTATTTATGGCAGATAAAGCCCCACTATTATGAAGTTATTCACACTACTTAGAATCGGACATTATTTTATGGACTAGT
>Ga0209628_10001203_pt1 | contig 16472 bp, 10 predicted proteins | sample TergutCu122P4_FD_187285 | JGI IMG/M metagenome (GOLD analysis project Ga0209628, IMG submission 187285) | Cubitermes ugandensis P4 segment gut microbial communities from Kakamega Forest, Kenya - Cu122 P4 (SPAdes) (version 2) | ecosystem: Host-associated > Arthropoda: Insects > Digestive system...
ATACGATGGCGAGGCGATAAATTCGACCGTTTGCATCGCTTTTTCAATTCTGTCGCTCATTTCCAAAAATCCGATCTCATCCTGCAAAAAAGCAGCGACTGCCATTTCGTTGGCCGCATTCAACACACACGGCATATTTCCGCCTTGTCGGATGGCCTCAAAAGCAAATTTCAAATTTCGGAAACGCGAGGTATCCGGTTCTTCAAACGTTAAAGTTGAGAATTTATTGAAATCCATAGCCGGAAAATCGGATTTCAAACGATTGGGATAGGCCAAGGCGTATTGAATCGGCAACCGCATGTCGGGCAATCCCAATTGTGCTTTAATCGACATATCTTTGAATTGCACCATCGAATGAATAATCGATTGCGGATGTATCAATATCTGAATCTGTTCAGGACTAACGCCGAACAGCCATTTGGCCTCCATCATTTCAAAACCTTTATTCATCAAACTGGCCGAATCGACAGTTACTTTCGCACCCATATTCCAGTTGGGATGTTTCAGCGCCTCATTCTTCGTAACGTGTTTCAATTGCTCCAGACTGAAATTCCGAAAAGGTCCTCCCGAAGCAGTCAGGATGATTTTATCTATCACATTGTCTTTTTCCCCCACTAAGCATTGAAAGATAGCCGAATGTTCGGAATCGACCGGTAGAATGGGTGTTCGGTTCTCAGCGGCTAATTGGGTAATCAATTCTCCCGCCACCACCAACGTTTCCTTGTTGGCTAACGCAATGGCTTTACCTGCCTTTATTGCGTGAATGGTGGGCTTCAGTCCTGCATAACCAACCATTGCTGTCAGCACCATGTCGATGGGTTCCGCCTCTACCACTTGTGCCAAGGCATCGGTCCCCGCCCACACTTTGATGGGTAAATCCTGTAAGCCTTCTTTCAGTCGTTGGAATTTGGTTTCGTTAGCGATAACCACCATTTCGGGCATAAATTCACGTGCTTGCCGAATAAGTAAATCCACTTGATTATTAGCAGTTAAGGCATACGCCTCCAATGTTTCGGGATGTTGGCGAATCACATCCAATGCCTGTGTTCCAATAGAGCCGGTCGAACCTACTATCGCAATTTGTCGTTTGTGCATACTAAAATACAATATAGTCTTCGGGATTAACCGGTTTTCCGTTATACCACAATTCAAAATGTAGATGGGGACCGCTTGATAAATTACCTGTATTTCCGACAATGGCAATGGCTTCTCCGGCACTCACCTGGTCGCCTTGCTTTTTCAACAATAAGGCATTGTGTTTGTAGATTGATACGAAACCGTTGGTGTGCTGTATTTGGATAGTGTAACCGCTATTGGCATCAAAGCCGACAAAGATGATTGTTCCTTTCATCGTAGCCAATACGCTTCCCTTGGGAGAGGCGGCAATATCTATTCCGTAATGCTTTTGGGAACTGTCGAATTTGGAAGATATAATTCCCTGTACAGGTCGGTGAAAAAGCAGATTGGCAGGAAGAGAAGTCGAGGCAACCAGCGCATTCAGATTGTAACGTTCTTCTTCTTCATAACTCCGGACAAACTGTTCCAAGACTTCAGATTTTTCCAGATTTCCTACCTTAACCGATATTGTGTCGAGTTGTGGAATTTCCGCTATGGGACTTTCTCCTTTCAATATCGCCATTGTATTTTCCAAATACAGCGATTGTATTAGTAGAACTTGTTCCAATGAATCGCTTTTTAAAACGTTGGTAATCATTTTTTGACGAATTTCCGAATCCATATACCCTGGCAAATAATTTCGGATAGGAGTGTTAATGATAATTGTCGAAGTCGACCCAATCAGAAAAATGGCAAATACAAGAACTGTCCAAAAGCCTGTCCATAAAGACAAGCGGAACGAAAACACTTCCTCCAATGTGTTTTCATTCAAAAACGACAGTTTGTATTTGAACCGTATCCGTTTCCAAAAAGCAGATTTTTTCTTCATTCGACAGTCAACTCATTCAGCAGGTGTTTGTAATGTTCCCACTTATTAATCATAAAAACGTATAACAAAATACAAAGATAGAATAAAAACCGTGAATAGCAATTGGTACCCCGTTATTTATACTCGTCCCAACTCTTAACAGGTATTTTATTCAAATCAATTTCGCAGAAAGCATGGATAAAAGCCGAAGCCAACCGCGAATTGGTAAAGAGCGGAATGTTGAAGTCGATAGACTCGCGCCGGATCTTGTACCCATTCGACAGTTCGCTCTCTGTTAGATTTTTCGGAATGTTGACAACCAAATCAATCTGTTTTTCGCGAATCATATCCAACGCATTGGGTTTACCGCTCTCGCTTGGTTGTGCTACATGAACAGACAGAATTTCGTTATCATTCAAGAATTTATGCGTTCCTTCGGTTGCATAGATCGTATAGCCTTTTTGGTGCAACAGGCGGCAGGCATCCAGTAAATCCAATTTGGAACGTGTTTCGCCTGTGGATAACAAAATGTTCTTTTTCGGAATCCGCATCCCTACCGAAAGTATGGATTTCATCACAGCTTCGTAGTAATCGTCGCCGATACAGCCTACTTCGCCGGTCGATGCCATATCGACGCCCAATACAGGGTCAGCCTTTTGCAGGCGGGAGAAAGAGAATTGCGAAGCTTTGATGCCGACGTAATCCAAGTCGAAAGCGCTTTTTTGTGGTTTTTCTACTTCTTCTCCTAACATAATGCGCGTAGCCAATTCAATAAAATTGAGTTTTAACACTTTCGACACGAAAGGAAAACTTCGCGATGCCCGCAGATTACATTCAATTACTTTGATCTCATTGTTTTTAGCCAAAAACTGTATATTGAAAGGACCTGTAATTTGCAATGCCTGAGCAATCCCTCGCGTCACCCGTTTGATTTTTCGTACAGTTTCGACATAAAGGCGTTGCGGTGGAAACTGAATGGTGGCATCGCCGGAGTGAACGCCGGCAAATTCGATATGTTCCGAGATGGCATAAGTAATGATTTCTCCTTTGTTGGCAACGGCGTCTATTTCAATTTCCTTGGCATGCTGAATAAATTCGCTGACTACTACCGGATGCTTTTGCGAAACATCGGTCGCTAATTTTAGAAAAGTAGTCAGTTCTGTCGAGTTAGAGCAAACATTCATCGCTGCTCCTGAAAGCACATACGACGGACGCACCAATACCGGAAATCCTACTTCTTCTACAAATGCGTGAATATCGGACAAAGAAGTCAACTCTTTCCAGCGCGGCTGATCGATGCCCAATCGGTCGAGCATCGACGAAAATTTGTGCCGGTCTTCGGCATTATCAATACTGGCGGCAGTTGTCCCCAAAATCGGAACTCCGGCTTTATCCAACGAAAGCGCCAGATTATTCGGAATCTGTCCGCCGGTCGAAAGAACCACCCCGTGCGGATTTTCCAATTCGATAATATCCATTACCCGCTCGTGAGTCAATTCGTCGAAATAAAGCCGGTCGCACATATCGTAGTCGGTCGAAACCGTTTCAGGGTTATAGTTAATCATCACTCCGCGCCAACCCCGTTTGCGAATGGTTTCCAAAGCGTTGACCGAACACCAGTCGAATTCTACGCTACTTCCAATTCGGTAAACGCCCGAACCGAGAACGATAACCGAACGGTGGTCGCCCAAGTAACGAACATCGTTTTCCATCCCATTATAAGTCAAGTACAAATAGTTGGTTTGCGCCGGATATTCTGCAGCCAGCGTATCAATTTGTTTGACTACCGGAACAATGCCCTTGGTTTTCCGCAGTTGGCGTAATGCCGCTCTTTCGGTCGTTGCCGTATCGGAGTTTTTATAGAGGAGTTTGGTTATCTGAAAATCGGAAAACCCTTTCTGTTTAGCCGTTCGCAACAAATCTTCCGGCAAAGCCTGTACCGAATCGTATTGTCCGATTTCTTTGGCTGTTTGATGAATGATTTGCAGTCTTTGTAAGAACCATAAATCAATCTTGGTTAATTTGTGAATGCGTTCGATGGAATAACCGGCTTCCAAGGCTTGTGCAATAATAAAAATACGTTTGTCGGTGGGTTCAGACAGGGCTTTGTCGATGTCGGCTACTTCCAAGTCTTTATTGGCGACAAAACCGTGCATGCCCTGCGCTATCATTCGCAAGCCTTTCTGAATTATTTCTTCAAAACTGCGACCAATAGACATCACTTCACCTACACTTTTCATGCTCGAACCGATTTCTTGCGATACGCCATGAAATTTACCCAAATCCCAACGCGGAATTTTACAAACGATATAATCCAGTGCCGGTTCAAAGAAAGCCGTAGTGGTTTTTGTTACGGAATTTTTCAAATCCTGCAAACCATGACCTAAAGCAATTTTGGCAGCAATAAATGCCAGCGGATACCCTGTTGCCTTGGAAGCCAAAGCCGACGAGCGACTTAAGCGGGCATTCACTTCGATAACGCGATAATCTTCCGAAATCGGATCAAGGGCATATTGCACATTACATTCTCCCACAATTCCGATGTGTCGAACAATGCGAATTGCTAATTCTCGGAGTTTGGAACATTCTCGGTTAGTCAATGTCTGTGACGGTGCCACTACGATACTTTCGCCCGTATGAATACCCAACGGATCGAGATTTTCCATATTACAAACGGTAATGCAGTTATCGTATCCATCACGAACCACTTCGTATTCGATTTCTTTCCAGCCTTTCAATGATTTTTCGATTAGCAATTGGCTCGAATAATTAAAGGCTTTTTCCGCTAATACCTGCAATTCTTCGGGATTGTTGCAGAAGCCGCTGCCCAATCCGCCCAAAGCGTATGCTGCTCTCACAATAATTGGATAGCCCAGTTCAGATGCCGCTTTATGAGCGTCGACAACAGATTCTACCGCTATGCTTTTAATGGTTTTAACATCAATTTGGTCTAATTTTTTAACGAACAATTCCCTGTCTTCGGTATTCATAATCGACTGTACCGGCGTTCCCAATACTCGCACATTGTATTTTTCAAAAACACCCGACCGGTACAAAGCGACACCGCAATTCAAAGCCGTTTGTCCGCCAAACGAAAGCAGTATGCCATCGGGACGTTCCTTTTCGATCACTTTCTCAACAAAAAAAGGCGTAACCGGTAAGAAATAAATTTTGTCCGCTACGCCTTCCGAAGTTTGCACTGTGGCAATATTGGGATTAATGAGTACGGTGTAAACACCTTCCTCTTTCAACGCTTTTAACGCCTGGGAACCGGAATAGTCGAATTCTCCGGCTTCACCGATTTTCAAGGCTCCGGAACCGATGAGGAGGATTTTTTGGGGTTGTAGTGGGGCTGGAGCTTCGGCTTTAAGGTCTTTAAAGCTTTCTCCAGTTTGACGATTCATATTATCGAAAAACAAATCGAACAAAAACTCCGTATCGGCAGGTCCAGCAGAGGATTCGGGATAAAATTGTGCCGAAAACCAGGGTTGAGTTTTATGACGGATGCCTTCGTTCGAGCCATCGTTCATATTCGTGAACAGGACTTCCCAATCGTTACTCAACGTATTAGCATCCAATACATAACTGTGGTTTTGATCAGTGATGAAACATTTAGTGGAGCCCGTCATTTGTACCGGTTGGTTATGACTGTGGTGCCCGTATTTTAATTTATAAGCGGTAGCTCCTGCTGCCATTCCCAACAATTGATTCCCCATACAAACGCCGGTAATCGGTTTACCGCGGCGCATTGCTTCGCGAACATGTTCGATAGTAATCTCGCAATGCCGTGGGTCGCCCGGACCGTTGGAAATGAACAAGCCGTCGTAATCCAAGCCGTTGAAATCGTAGTCCCATGGTACGCGAATAATATTCACGTCTTTTTTCAGCAAGCAACGGATGATGCTGTGTTTTACGCCACAATCGACCAAAACGACTGTTTTAGATCCTTTTCCGTAACGGATTATTTCTTTGCAACTGACTTTGTCCACTAAATTTTCCGCCCCCACATCGATAAAATCAATTTCATCCGGTAAGTTGAAAACAATTTTGCCCTTCATAGAACCCTGTTCGCGGATTATTTTGGTCAAGGCTCGAGTATCTATTCCGTAAATACCCGGCACTTTGTGCTCTTTCAACCAATCGCCCAAATTTTTACAAGCATTCCAATGACTGTATTCCCGGGAATACTCCGAAATGACGAGTCCGCTGACCTGTATTTTCTTCGATTCAAAAACTTCGGAAAGACCGTCTGCAATCCGATCTTCGGGGACACCGTAATTGCCTAATAAAGGATAAGTTAACGCTAAAATTTGTCCTGAATAGGACGGGTCTGTCAGGCTTTCAGGATAGCCAACCATCGCGGTATTGAAAACGACTTCTCCTGCTACAGGAGCTTCATAACCAAAGGTATAACCCTCAAATACAGTTCTGTTTTCCAATACCAAAGCAATCTTTTTGTCCATATTTTTCGAAGAGGTTTAATAGAATAAATCGGACGCAAAGTTACAAAAAAGGGCGTGTAAAAAAAAACGCTTTACAATCTTTTTTGACAAGAAATTGTGAAGCGTTTTATTCAGGGTATGTGGTCAAATTATTTACCAAATGCCGCCTTTATAGTATCCACATAATCTAATTTTTCCCATGTAAACAATTCCACTTCGATTTCTTTTAGAGGCTCATCGACATAGCGCGAAGCAAATACTTTCTTTACAACTTCCGGCTTACGGCCCATGTGTCCGTAAGCAGCTGTTTCCAAATAGATCGGATTTCGCAGTTTGAGACGTATTTCGATCGCTTTAGGACGCATATCGAAGATAGCCGCTACTTTTTCGGCTATCTGACTGTCGGTCAGGTTGACTTTACTTTTTCCGTAAGTATTGATAAAAATATTCATCGGTTCGGCTACTCCGATAGCGTATGCAACTTGCACTAATATTTCGTCGGCTATCCCAGCTGCTACCAAATTTTTAGCAATATGCCGAACTGCATACGCTGCCGAACGATCCACTTTCGAAGGGTCTTTTCCGGAAAATGCACCGCCGCCATGCGCTCCTTTTCCTCCGTAGGTGTCAACAATGATTTTTCGTCCGGTAAGACCAGTGTCACCGTGCGGACCACCGATGACAAATTTACCGGTCGGATTGACATGATACTTAATCTCACCGTTGAACAAAGCCTGTAGTTCTTTGGGCAATTGGGCTTTCACTCTCGGTATCAGGATATTGATAACATCCTGCCTGATTTTTTTCTGCATGGCTTCATCGGTATCAAACTCGTCGTGTTGAGTCGAAATCACGATTGTGTCGATGCCTTCGGGTATTCCATTATCGTTGTAACGAATGGTTACTTGCGATTTTGCATCCGGACGAAGATAAGGCATCAACTTGATTTCGTTTTTCCGGATATTGGCTAATTCAATCAACAGTTGATGAGACAAATCCAGGGGCAGGGGCATATAATTAGCCGTTTCATTGGTAGCATAACCAAACATCATTCCCTGGTCGCCGGCTCCTTGGTTGAGCGGATCTTCGCGTTCTACTCCGCGATTGATATCGCCCGATTGTTCGTGAATAGCAGAAAAAACGCCGCACGAACGGGCTTCGAACTGATATTCGCTTTTGGTGTATCCGATTTGGGCGATTACTCGACGGGCTACTTCGGGCGCATCAACGTAGGTCTTGGATTTAACTTCTCCGGCCAACACTACCTGACCGGTGGTAACTAATGTTTCGCAGGCTACTTTCGAGTTCGGATCGTAAGCCAAAAACTCGTCCAGTAAAGCATCTGAAATCTGGTCGGCTACTTTATCGGGATGACCTTCAGACACAGATTCGGAGGTAAATAAATAACTCATGATAATAACTGTTTAAAAATAAAAAAATCCGATTAACTATCGGAAAATGAGCGAAGTTGTTTGACCGGAACCATTCAATGGTTTTTAGCATTTTTTACTGTGGTTGCAAGCATACAAATTTGTCCACTTTCCAAATATGAGACAAAGGTATAGCAAAAATTGGATATTAACAAGGTTTCTGAGATTTTTTTCTACGCTTAAAGTTGCATTTTCTAATTGAACTTACGATTTTATGCTAACTTTGCAGTCTCAAACGAAAATGATAACATAAATGGCAACAGAAACGACGTCCGGTGCAGGGCAGGTAAAAGAACTTACTTCACGCAGTGAAAATTATTCGCAATGGTATAACGATTTGGTAATCAAAGCCGATTTGGCAGAAAATTCAGCTGTGCGCGGTTGCATGGTCATCAAACCATACGGCTACGCTATTTGGGAAAAAATTCAGCGGCAATTAGACGATATGTTTAAGGAAACAGGTCATGTGAATGCCTATTTCCCGTTGTTTATCCCTAAGTCGTTTTTTAGTCGTGAAGCCAGCCATGTGGAAGGTTTTGCGAAGGAATGTGCGGTGGTAACGCATTACCGGCTCAAAAACGACCCGAACGGAAAAGGCGTAATCGTTGACCCCGAAGCCAAATTGGAAGAGGAATTGATTGTTCGCCCCACGTCGGAAACCATTATCTGGAATACTTATAAAGGTTGGATACAATCGTATCGCGACTTGCCGATATTGTGCAACCAATGGGCAAATGTGGTTCGTTGGGAAATGCGTACCCGTCTGTTTCTTCGTACAGCAGAGTTTCTTTGGCAGGAAGGACACACGGCGCACGCAACGAAAGAAGAGGCTGTCGAAGAAACCGTAAAAATGTTGAATGTATATGCCGATTTTGTTGAAAATTATATGGCTGTTCCGGTTATCAAAGGAGCAAAAACACCAAACGAACGTTTTGCCGGCGCTTTGGATACCTATTGCATCGAAGCCTTGATGCAGGACGGAAAAGCCCTGCAAGCAGGAACTTCTCATTTTCTTGGACAAAATTTTGCCAAAGCCTTCGATGTGCAATTCTTGGATAAAGACGGACAACGGGAGTATGTTTGGTCAACATCGTGGGGCGTTTCTACACGTTTGATGGGTGCTCTTATTATGTCGCATTCCGACGACAACGGTTTGGTTTTGCCTCCGAAATTAGCACCTTATCAAGTAGTGATTGTCCCGATTTTCAAAGATGCTGCAGGGTTAGCAGCCATTGATAATCAGGTCTCTAAAATCCTTAAAGACCTCAAAGACTTAAATATTACAGCAAAATACGACAATTCCGACAACAAAAAACCCGGCTGGAAATTCGCCGAATACGAATTAAAAGGCGTTCCGGTTCGCTTGGCGATGGGTGCCCGCGATTTGGAAAATGGCACCATCGAAGTGGCTCGCCGCGATACATTGACTAAAGAAACGGTTCCAATAGAAAATATTGCCCAATATGTAAAAAAGATGTTGGATGATATTCAGGAAAATATTTACCGGAAAGCGCTTGATTTTCGGACAGCCCACACTGTTTCTGTGGATAATTACGATGAGTTTAAGCAAAAAATTGAAGAAGGCGGATTTATTCTTGCTCATTGGGATGGTACTGCTGAAACAGAAGAATTGATTAAGGAAGAAACCAAAGCGACGATTCGTTGCATTCCGATGGATAGCGACCTTACTCCGGGTAAGTGTATGGTTACCGGCAAACCTTCCAATCAGCGGGTGGTTTTTGCGCGGGCGTATTAGACAAAGGTGGATACCTTTAAAACCATATCAGCCCTTTCGGAAGGCTACATCACCGAGCAGCGAAGCAAATTCATTTCCTTTGCAATTCCCGTACAAACGCCGGAGCAAGTCAAGGAAATAGTAGATGCTTACCGAAAAAAATATTACGATGCCCGTCATGTCTGTTGGGCGTATATGTTGGGTGCTTCCCGAACTCAATTTCGAGTAAACGACGACGGTGAGCCTTCTTCCACTGCCGGAAAACCGATTTTGGGTGTAATCAATTCCAATGAGTTGACAGATATTCTTGTTATTGTTGTCCGTTATTTTGGCGGAGTGAAATTAGGCACTTCCGGTTTGATTGTCGCTTACCGTGCGGCTGCACAAGATGCCGTTCAGAATGCCCAAATTATCGAAAAAACGGTTGACGAAGATATCCGGATCACTTTCAAATATTCTTTTCTAAACGGAGTAATGAAAGTAGTGAAAGAAATGCAACCACAAATCCTCTCCCAAACCTTCGACAACGATTGCACAATGGTTTTGTGTATCCGCCAAAGCGAAGCCGCCAAATTAAAAACCCAATTATTAAAAACGGAATCGGTGGCTTTGGATTAATATTTTGAGGTTTTAGAAATTTCACTTATCTTCGCAGCATCGAAACTTTATATTTTTGCAAAGTTTCGCTGTTATATAATGGTGGCGAAAGTGTGATGAAAATGAAATTTCCGCTGTTATGGTAAAAAGAGAAAAGTATAAAGTCCACGCTATTAAATATAATGAAAAGATGAAGACTGTTAGAATTACAAACTTAGTTTGTCTGTTTTTATTGCTGAGTTCAACGACTGCATTTAGTCAAAAAAGTGTATTTCGGGTGTTGAATGATGAGAAAGTTTTAGGCAAAAGTCTTATAGACAGTTCCGATATAAAAGGGAAAGAATTCATATTTCACGATCGGATTCATGAATTCTTTATGGATGCTACAACTGATTTATTAACGGTTCAGTTGAGAGGATTGAGCGAAAATGGCAAATGGCTTGATGATACGGGAACTATTTTGCAGTACGACACAAAGAATGAGAAAGTTTTATGGAGTAAAAAAATGGCATACAAAATGAGTAAATTGCACCAGGAAGACAATTTGATGATTTATACGGTTGGCAATAAAAGTTATGGTTTGGATGTGAATACAGGTGATAATCTTTGGGAAGTAAAGAATGTTATTTGCTTCATTGATCCTATGAATAATATTGGTTTTGGATATAAAAATAAAGCTTTGAAAGGCCGCGCTGATGAACTTGAAGGGATTGATCTGTATAATGGCAACATAATTTGGAAAATGAAATTAAACAGAGAATATGGATGGAACGATGTGTTTTATCTCAATGATTCCACTGTGATGGTGGTTGCAGCCGGATTACATGCCATAAATATGAACACAGGTAACGGCTGGGATTATCACGCGGTAACCGGTGCGGAAGATTATACAAAAGCAGCAATTGCAAGTGCAATAGGAATAGGGGTAGGTCTTCTTACGGGAACTTTTGTTATATTTACGGGACACGATATAATAAGTGATTTGGTCTCAAATGCTCTTGTTGATGATGCTTTTATTTACTTCGCATCGAAAGAGCAACTTGTGAAAATAGACAAACACTCCGGAAATATTGTGTGGGAATATCTGTTTCCAAAAGATATGGGAAGCAAATCGTCTTTGTTATTGAATGACAGTGTAATTTATATGATCAATACGGGAATGGGGTTTATAGGAAACAGGCAAGTGAGTATTGGAAAACCTTTTATTGCTGCGTTTGAGAGGGAAACCGGGAAGCAGAAATACTTTGTGTTTATGAATACCAAAAATGATCCTGTTCTCAGTTTCCAGTTCCTGAACGATGATGTTTATTTGGTACACAAAAATAGAATTGTGAAATATAATCAAGAAACCGGAGAAATTACGGAAAAAGTTTTTCCCAGAAAAGATTTTGGCGAACTGAAACATTTTGCAGGAGATCAGACGTTTATTACCAATCAAAATGGTGATTTGTTGAGTCTTACTGTATTTGATTCAACCAATATTCATATTTTTACAAATCAAAATAAAATACTCTCGTTGGATAATCAATTAAATGTGATAAATACAATCGAATCCGAAGAGGTGAGTACTTGTTATTTACGCACAAAATATTACAAGTTTTTTGCAAAAGGAGAAAAAACCTTAATTACCAGTAATGATATGGAGAAAATTGCCGAAATTGATGTGTCTTCAAAAGCCTTTATGATCGACGGTATACTATACGACAGGCGAGACATGAGTTTCATTGCTATTGATTTGAAAAAAATAATTCCTTTTGTAGAAACGGATTTGCCTCGTTTTTAGCGTGTTACGTGATGAGCAATATAACTACGTTCACGCCCTATTTTTTCTGCAAGTTGTTGTTGTGTTATTTTCAGTTCTTTACGGCGTTCCCTCAAGATTTCGCTGCAATATGCAGCATACGCATTTTCTTCAAATGCAGAACGTGTTTCTGTACCCTTTTTACCATATTTACGATCTAGTATTGCGCTTGTATCGTGTAATCTTGCAAGTTTTTCGGGATTAAAATTCCGTGCCATATTCCAAATTATTTAAAATATTAATCGCTTTTTTTATCTGTTTTCTATATTCTTTGTTGTCTTTTTTTAAGAAACTATTTAGTAATATCACGTTTGTTGCCTGAATGATATTATCATTGTCTACAGCAAAAATAATTGTTCTATGTTCATTTGTTCCAACCGAAACACGCATTTCAAAAATCCCGGCCTCTGCATTATCTAATTTTTTTACAAATTTTTTGCTCAAAACATAGATTGTTTCCAAATAATAAAATGCTTCATCGTATTTAGTCGCCGTGCGTTTGTCTAACAAATTGTAATACTCATTAAACTCATCAGTGTGAATTAGTTTTCGTATTTTCTTACTTTCGTTTTTCATGGCGCAAATGTAATGAATAAATCACAATTTTCAAAATATTTTAAGATGATATACAAAGGAAGATGGTTCAGTTCCCCCAAAACACTAAATCCCGCCGGTTTGCCCCAGACGGGATTTACGCGTGTTCTATGAGGCAGAAGCCGTGCTACCCGGGCCCCCCTCTCTTGTGGAGAGGGGGACGGGGGGTGTGGTGGGTTTGCATGCGAGTACGTCACGGCGTGCATCGAACGGCATTTACAACTCCAGCAATTTATTCTGTTTTTTCAACAATTCAAGAACTCGGTCTAACTGCTTAGCTATGCGTTCTAATTGCAGTTCTATGTTGGGGGATGCTGAAAGAAGATGGGTTGATGGTTGTGCGGTATTACAGGCTCTAACCGGCCGCAGTGGGCGACCTTCCGTTGTGGGCCGACGATTCCGGCGGTAGATACCATCGAGCGAGTGCAATCCTAACTGCTCCAATCCACTGTTAGTCCTTGATACATGCAGGTTTCGACCCTGGATCGCCATGCGCATCTGACGACGAATCCACTTGTCGAGCATCTCGTACTGCTTACCCACACTACCGTATTTATAATGATGGCCGAAACCGTCGATGCGCCGGTTGGCGTTTTTTATCAAGGCGCGTAAGGGTTTGCCCCGATCGCGGCACAATCCTTGTGTAAACCGCTCCATAAATGCTTTTGTTTTTTCGTCGCTGATACGGGCATAACCTCCACCAAAATGCCAACCGCAAAAGTCAAAAGACGTGCCGGCAAAACGGCCGGCACGCGTTTTCTCCATGTTTAACTCCAAGTCGTAACCCTCATCCAATCGTATGAGCAGGAACTCGTACAATTCCGCGACTTGTCGTTCGTTGCGGGCAAAAAGGAGAATGTCGTCCATAAATACGATAAACGGCACGGAAAAACGGTTGCGGATTTCCAACCACAACGGAATCAGGATTACCGGAGCAAGGATGGCGGATAATGCATTCCCCAACGGTAATCCTTTGTGTGAGGGAAGGCTCTCGAAAAACCTTTTGCAGAGCGTTCGCGATTGTCTCTCAAACTCGACCGGAACTCTGGGAAGCGAAAGCAACTTTTTGTAAGCCATAACAGTTTGCAGATGAATATCGGAATGCCGGATGTTTGGATAATATAAACGAATGTCGGTACGTAAGAAATACGGAAAACGCCGTTTGTTTTCGGCCACGGTGTCCACGATGAACGATTGCCGGAAACCGGCTAAGTGATGACTTTTGATGCGCCGCCGAATGAGCGGCACAAACCGCTCGCGGTAAAAGCGGGCGGCTTCGGCATCGAAAGCCGTGGTGCGCCGCGTGGTGTAGGGCGGCGGTTTAATCTGTTTCATATTCAATCCCGTGATTTTATAGGGTAGCGCCGGTGTAAAATCAAGATAACCAATGTGTTACTATGATATTTTGTGCTAAGTTTTACTTTTTAACCAAAAAATTTTTACAACAAACGATGAATGAAATTGTAATTGACTCATTTTTAATGAATTACATATTCGTAATTTTTGTTTTTCCGGCTTCGCAATTTTGAATGAGACAGGGTAGCGCCGGCGCTACCCTATTCTCATACATCCATAACCTGACTGTAACAGGGCTGGAGCCATGTTTTTAACTGGACGTAGGCCAGAGCCTACGCCCAGCATGGGATTGGAGACTCACAGGTCGGGTGTTAGTCCCTGCAACAACGCACTGGCCAAGCTTGTTGCGAAGTGTATCCACCTACAACATTTAGAACCGAAGGAAGTGCGTACACGCCAGAACCGTCATACACCAACGAGGCATAAAAAGCCCCTCCAGTACCAGAACTGGTGATCCATGTCGTGTTATAAACAACCACAGATGTCGAAGCAGCCCAGGAAACCCCATTGGTCCCTGCGGGTTGTAGTCGACCGCACAAAGGCAAGAAAAGACTCGCATTCGTCAACTCACTCGCAATCACTAAACCACGTGTGTATGTCGTACCATCCGGCAAAATGAAATGGGCATCGCTCGGCAAAACAGCGTTACGATCATATAGTCCATCAGCGTAGGAGCCAACGTACAAAGGCGCCTCCGATCGAGCAGGGGTACCGGACGTCGAGGTGTTGTTGATTGCGGAGAAAGAATGAAACGTCTCCGACAGAGCCCAAGCGGACGAACCGATCGTAGTGTCGTCACCCGAGGAGGGTCGTCGATACGTGTAGGGCGCGGACGGACATGTTTCGTTGAAAGCACCGGCCCCGTTTACTGGAGCATTCCACGCAGTGGTGGTCACGTCTGCTTGAGAGGGCCAGTTAGTTACTGAGCCCGCGGTCGTATTGAAAGCGCGTCGTTGATTCGACGCAGCAACATTACCATGCATGAAAAACGCCCCACATTTGGTAGGATAATCTACGAAAACGCCGCCACGCACAGCAAGTTGTGGAAAGTGGGACACGAGCGATCCTGGCGCAGTGACCGTTAAAGTTGGCGCAGTCAAATTATAGGGGGAGAAACGTACAGCGAGTGGTCTGGAAGTGTTAGTGTAATCGGCACTATTTATCGGCTCTGATTTGCGATACAAATAATCATCGCCGTGCCCCTGCCGCAAAAAGATCTTCTGGATTTTGAAATTATACGCGATTTCCACTACCGCGTAGCGGGCTCGATAGGATTCATTCGAGGAATAGGGTTGCTGCAAACCAATCCGGAACTCGATGGGATTGGATGAATTGGCAGTACCGCTGATGGTCGTTAATCCGCCGCCCACAGGGTAATTCTCAGCATTGGGATCCGACTTGTTAGGGCTTGCTCCTACAGCCAGAACAACACCATCTGTACCTGCCGTCCACCTGCCGTCCAAGAACGTTACAGTAGCAGTCCAGGGAAGAAGCGTAGGACCGGTACCGGCAATTTTGATAAGACGCTCGCCAATCTCGTTATCCCGCCAAAATGCGCCAACATAGGTAAAAGAAGTTAAAGGACCTTCGATGACGGTCCGCACAAAATTCACGGTCAGCGCATAGGGAATATTGGGAGCCAGTGCTTTGTTAAAAGTAATCGTCTGGTTGGCTATAGCAGTACTGTTGAGATTGATGCCGGTAAGGGTCATGTTAGTGGTTGCAGCGCCGGCTGTGTACACATAGCAGTTGGCGGTGCTGGTGGCAACCGTGTTCGACATCGTGCGCGTCCATCCTGTACCCAACGTAGGGTTGGTTGCAGTGCCGGCAGCGGGTTTTCCGGTGGATAAGTTGATAAGATTTCCTGCCACCGTACCGGTGATAGTGGTCGCTATCACATGGCTCTGGTCGTTCGTCACCACCGCATTAACCTTCGAGTACAGGCGACTGATGGGAATATTAACTGTGGTTGAGGACGTAACCGAAATCAGCGAGGTTTCTCCCCAACGGACATCGGTCGTGTTCGGATTAATATTCGTCAGTGTGCCGGGCAAGGTGGTTCCATTGACCGCATACGCCACAAAAGTGTAAGAAGAGCCTGCGGGTACCGACAGATCGGTTGTTTTCGGATTGAGCGCACTGCCGCTTACCACATAGTCGGCTTGCGCCGTGATGCTTGTACCGCCGTTCAGGTACGCCAAGATGCGTACTTCCGTATTGTTGGCAAGCGGATCGGTACCGCCGGAAGTGGCACGGGTAGCAGAGGCATCGGGTTCCAAAGTAGCATACATATACCATCCGCCTTCTACGGGAATAACTACCGTTTCAGGTTCGACGGTTTCACTGCTGCGAGTTATCTCTTCGGCGACGCCGAACGAATCGCCGTTTACCGAAAAGAAAATCGTCACCGGTTCTCCGGAATTTATTTCCGGAACTCCTTTATCACAGGAAGAGAGCAGCAAAGAAAAGCTGCACAGGAGCATTACTAAAGACTTTGAAGTCTTTTGAGACATTAAACACATTACGTTTTTCATCTTTTTTAATTTAAAAAATTATTAATTTGTTAATTATTAATTGTTAATTCATTCATTTC
>Ga0209628_10001204_pt1 | contig 16464 bp, 16 predicted proteins | sample TergutCu122P4_FD_187285 | JGI IMG/M metagenome (GOLD analysis project Ga0209628, IMG submission 187285) | Cubitermes ugandensis P4 segment gut microbial communities from Kakamega Forest, Kenya - Cu122 P4 (SPAdes) (version 2) | ecosystem: Host-associated > Arthropoda: Insects > Digestive system...
CGCGTACAATTTTAGATACCACAGGCGCCAATCAGTTAATCGGTCGAGGAGATTTGTTGTTCTCGCAGGGAAGCGATATTACACGTGTGCAATGTGCCTTTGTTGATACTCCCGAAGTAGACAGGATTTCCAAATATATAGGAGATCAACGGGGATATCCTACTGCTTTCTATCTTCCTGAATATGTGGGAGAAGATAGTGGAGATAAACCCGGAGAAGTAGATTTAAACAACTTAGATCCGATGTTTGAAGAAGCGGCTCGTTTGATTGTGATTCATCAATCAGGTTCCACTTCTCTGATTCAACGTAAATTTTCTATCGGATACAACAGGGCTGGACGATTAATGGATCAATTGGAAGCTGCCGGAATTGTAGGCCCTGCGGAAGGCAGTAAAGCCCGTCAGGTATTGATTCAGGACGAATATCATTTGGAACAGATTTTGAATACGCTGAAAAAATAGTATCTCTTTCCGTGTGAGAGATAATTATATTTGAGGTAAACTTTTTTTTTTATTTGATTTGTTGTACATTTGTAGAAAATTTTCTTTCGATAAATAAAAAATGAAGAAAAGATTGCTTTCACTATTGTTCATGTTGTTGCTTGGCTTTGTAGCAGTTTTGGCGCAGGAAACAAAGCCTAAATCGTTGGTAAACGCTGATGCTGACCGTGTTATGATTGAAATGAATGTGGTTGGAAATAAAATTATTACAGAAAATGTTCCTATAGGGAAGAAGATTGAAATTTTTAGTGTTATCGGACTTAAAGTTGCTGAATTTGAAATCAAAACAACTTCAGGGGAATATCCCCTGAATATTCCTAAAGGTTATTATATCTTCAAAATGAGTGATATAGTCCGGAAAGTAGCTATTCGTTAGCTTTTTCTTCTTTTTTGGCATCACCGTCACCTCTTTTGGAGCCACTGGGAGTACGAAGATTCATTAACGCCTGATTTTTTGCTTTCCTGTAAGCATCCAACTGACTTGTGGTAAGTACTTTAGATAATGCTTCTTCTTTTTCTTTTTCTAAAGTAAGCATTGCTTCTCTGACTTTGTCTCTGTCTCCATCAACCGCCTGATAATAAGACTGTTGAACTTTCGCAAACAACAAATTAATAGAATCAACAAGAACTATTTGCTCTTTTGTTAACTCTAATTCTTTTTTCATCCATTCCGTAGTTTTCTTAGCACGTTCTTCAACTGTTGCCCGTTGGCCTCTACCACCTTGAGGAGGCTGGGTAAATACAATGCAAATGCTCAACAATGCAAAAAATACAAAAAATCCAATCCTTTTCATAATGTTTATCGTTTAATGATCATGATACATCAGATTTTAGACTTTACGTGCGAAGAAAAGTTTAAAATCGTAAAAAATTATTATTTCAACGCTTCCGATCCGCCAATTATATCCAGCAATTCACTTGTAATTGCGTGTTGTCGTTGTTTATTGTACTGTGTGGTTAAATCGGATAAAATTTCGCCGGCATTGTCTGTTGCGATTTGCATGGCAATGGTTCGGGCTGCCTGTTCTGCTGCGGCAGAATCCAATATGCTGGCATACAGCTTGATTCTTAACGACTTGGGAACTAATGCTTCTAAAACAGTAACTTTATCAGGTTCAACAATATAGTCGGACGAAATGGTTTTGGTATTTCGTTGAGGTATTAATTGAACAGGTAATAATTGTTCCCGTACAGATACTTGGGAAGCCGTACTCTTAAAATGGTTATACACCAATTCGACTTTATCAATTTTTTTGTTCAGAAAATCAGAAATTAAAGTATCGGCAATATTTTTTGCGTCATTAAAATTGGGTTTTTCCATCAAGTGGATATAACTTCCCTGAACAATTTTTCCGTTCTTTTTAACAGCATCTTCGATTTTCTTTCCAATCGGATAAATATATATCTTCTCTTGGGGAATATGCGAATAATCTTTTATCGTTTGATTTAATAACTTGATAATGTTGGAATTAAATGCTCCGCACAAACTTGAATTTGAAGAGATAACCACAATAGCCACTGCATTTATTTCCCTCTTTATAGACAGCGGAGAAGTATAATCTGTTTCGGAAGACAGAAAATTATTCATAATGCTCATCAGTTGTTGCTGATAGGGCAAAAAATTCTCAATTCGATTTTGAGCTACACGCAACTTGGCAGATGATACCATTTTCATGGCTGAGGTAATCTTTTGCGTAGATTTTACCGAATTGATTCTTCCCTTTATTTCCTTTAATGAAGCCATTCAAAAATTTCCAAATTATCTTTTTTTGCAAAATTACACTTTTGGCACAAATTATTCAAACTATATATCTTTTATTTTCAAGAAAATTATTTAAATCGCCTTGAATCGGAAAATAATATTATTTTTGCAGGCTATAAAAAAATGCCAAATGCACAATAAGTTGCTTTGGTGAAAAAATTGTTAAGTATGAATCTACAAAATTTAGTCAGAAAAAATATCAGGAATCTGAAGCCCTATTCTTCAGCCCGCGATGAATTTAAAGGAGAAGCATCCGTTTATTTAGATGCCAACGAAAATCCCTATAACAATAATGTCAATCGTTATCCCGACCCGTTACAGTGGGAAGTCAAAGAAAAGATTTCGCAAATTAAAGGAGTTGCGAAAGAAAAAATCATGCTCGGAAACGGAAGCGATGAACCTATCGACTTGATTTTCCGCGTATTTTGTGAACCCGAAACTGATAACGTTGTTGCAATAGACCCTACTTATGGAATGTATCAGGTTTCGGCGGATATTAATAATGTAGAATATCGCAAAGTGTTATTAGACAGCAACTTTGATTTTAATTCCGATCATTTACTACAACAAACGGATGAAAATACCAAAGCTATTTTTCTTTGTTCTCCCAACAATCCGACAGGCAATTCTTTGAATCGCAATGAAATCGTTAAAACTATCGAAAATTTTGAAGGTATTGTTGTTGTAGATGAAGCATATATAGATTTTTCTTCTCAAACGTCTTTCTTGAAAGACTTGGATAAATATCCCAACTTGATAGTTTTTCAAACATTTTCCAAAGCATGGGCGGGCGCAGGCATTCGCTTGGGAATGGCTTTTGCTTCAGAAGAAATCATCCGTTTGTTTAACAAAGTAAAATATCCCTATAATGTTAATAAATTAACTCAAAACTATGCTTTGGATTTATTAAGCAATGATCAGGATGTTAAAGATAAAGTGGCAATCATATTGGAAGAACGAAGCAAATTACAACAAGCCTTATCTAATCTGCCGTGCGTAGAAAAGGTTTATCCTTCTGATTCCAATTTCATATTGGTTAAAGTGAACGATGCTGATAAAATATACCAAGAACTTGTAAACGAAGGAATTATAGTGAGGAATAGAAACAAAATTTCTCTTTGCATGAATTGCTTGCGGATAACGGTTGGATCAGAAGAAGAAAATAGCGAACTGATTTTTTCGTTAAAAAATTTAAAATAATCGGCGAGTAATTGTTATAATAATATTATAATATTTATCTTTGCAACGGAATTATAAAATTGTGAGTTATGCAAGCAAGTGTTGTAAAAATAGGAAGTTCTGTTGGAGTTATCATACCCAATTTCATTGTAAAAGAAACATCTCTGCAAGCAGGGAAAAAACTTGACTTGCGTTTAATCGGCAATTCCGAAATTGTGCTTACAAAATCAAACCCAAGGGAAGGCTGGGAGTTAGCCGCTCAAAAATTACACGCTGAAAAAGGAGATCAATTATTAATACCCGATATTTTTGAAGATGAAAATTTTGATGAATGGAAACTATGAAACAGTATGATGTTTATTGGGTTGACTTAAATCCAACAACTGGAAGCGAAGTAAATAAAACCAGACCTTGTGTGATTATCAGTCCCGATGAAATGAATTTGTATTTAAATACAATTATCATAGCGCCTTTAACAACTACAATCAAGGCTTATCCTTTCAGAATCAATTGCATGTTTGCTAAAAAAGAAGCAAGTATTGCTTTAGATCAAATCAGAACAATTGATAAAGTGCGAATTCAAAAATATATCGGAAGATTAAATTTTTCAACGATTGAAGAAATGAAAAGTATTATCAAAGAAATGTTAGTCGATTAAATATGAAAACAGCCCTGTTTATTGACCGTGATGGAACAATTATCGTAGAACCACCCGTAACTTTTCAAATAAATAATTTGAAAGAATTGGAATTTTTGCCCAATGTGTTGCGTAATCTACATTTTATCCGTCAAAAACTTGATTTCGAATTTGTGATGGTAACCAATCAAGATGGTTTGGGTACAGCAGGTTATCCGCAGGAAAATTTTGATTTGGTGCAAAATAAAATGCTTCAAACGCTCAAAAACGAGGGAATTACCTTTGATGATATTTTAGTAGACAAAACTTTTCCGGAAGATAACGCACCCACGCGCAAACCTCGCACAGGATTGTTGGGGAAATATATGACCGGCGATTACGATTTGGCAAATAGTTTTGTGATTGGCGACAGAATTACCGATGTCGAATTGGCTAAAAATCTCGGATGCAAAGCCATTTTTATTCATGAAAAAGTGGCGGCAAAAAAACTTTTATCGGAAAAAAACTTACACGATTTTTGCGCCCTCGTTACTACCGATTGGAACAGAATAACCGAATTTTTATTTGCTAAAGAACGTTGCGCCACTGTACAGCGCACAACCAAAGAAACTGATATTTTCGTAGAAATAAATCTTGACGGAAACGGAAAAACAACGGTTTCCACAGGCTTAAATTTTTTCGACCATTTACTCGAACAAATCGGCAAACATTCCGGAATGGATTTGACTATTCGTGTAAAAGGCGACTTAGAAGTTGACGAACATCATACAATCGAAGACACTGCTATTGCACTCGGCGAAGCGATTTACAAGGCGTTAGGTGATAAACGCGGCATCGAACGCTATGGTTTTTGCCTTCCTATGGATGATTGTTTATGCACGGTTGCATTGGATTTCGGAGGCCGTTCGTGGTTGGTTTGGGAAGCAGAATTTAATAGAGAAAGGGTAGGGGATATGCCGACCGAAATGTTCATGCACTTTTTTAAATCCCTGAGCGATGTTGCCCGTATGAATTTGAACATCAAAGTCGAAGGAGAAAACGAACATCACAAAATCGAAGGAATTTTCAAAGCATTGGCAAAAGCGCTAAAAATGGCAATAAAAAGAGATATTTTTAATTATGAATTACCAAGCACGAAAGGTATTTTATGAAAACTAAAACATTTTTTAATTCGTTATGTGATTTAGATAATTAAATAAGTTGTATCTTTGCCGCGATTTTATACTAAAAAATAAATTTATGAAAACAAAGTTTTTATTATGGGGATTTGCTTTCACCCTTTTATTTACATTAAATTCTTGTAAATCAAAAGAGAGCGCATATAAACAAGTGTATGAAAGAGCACAACAAAGACCAATTGAAGATCCGGCGCCTGTAACGGTGTACAAACCGGCTCCATCGCCATCGCCATCACCATCTAAAACTCAATCAAATGTTAATTCAAGAAGGGAAAGCCTTACTACCATTGAAGGTAGCGGATTGAAACGTTTCAGTATTGTGGTGGGAAGTTTTATCGAAAGGTCTAATGCTTCTGCTTTGAAAGAAAATATGGCAAGTCAAGGCTACAATGCAATTTTAGTTCAAAATCGACAGGAAATGTATCGCGTGATTGTTGCTTCTTATGATGATAGACAAAGTGCTGTGAAAGCAAGGGATCAGTTAAAACGTGATTATTATCCCGATTTTCAGGATGCCTGGCTGTTAGAACAGGAATATTAATATATATCCACACCCCTAATCCCCTAAAGGGGACTTTGTCGCTCATTAGATCACAAAGTCCCCTTTAGGGGATTTAGGTTTTATTGATAAAGCATTTCCATTGTACTTTTGCCTCTCAAAATAATAATCAAAATGTCGCACTTACCTTATTTAATAAAAGACTTAGCTCTGATTTTGATTTCGGCTGGAATCATTACGCTTATTTTCAAATGGTTAAAACAGCCTTTAGTTTTAGGTTATATTGTTGCCGGCGTGTTGGCAGGGCCATATATTCAGATATTTCCAACGGTAACAGATACCGAAAACATCTATATCTGGGCAGAAATCGGAGTTGTGTTCCTGCTTTTTGCACTGGGTTTGGAATTTAGCTTCAAGAAATTGATGAATGTAGGAGGCTCTGCTCTGATTACAGCCTTGACCGAAGTTATTTCAATGCTGGTTATAGGTTATTTCGTTGGAATCATGCTGGGCTGGTCGACCATGGACAGTATTTTTCTCGGAGGAATGCTTTCCATGTCTTCTACTACTATAATAATCAAGGCTTTCCATGATTTAGGATTACATAACCGTAAATTTACCGGAATTGTGTTTGGAACCTTAATTGTAGAAGATTTGGTTGCTATTGTCATGATGGTACTTTTGTCGACAATGGCTGTTACGCGCGATTTTGCGGGAGAAGCAATGCTTGAGAGTATCCTGAAAGTTGTTTTTTTTCTTATTCTTTGGTTTTTAGTCGGGATTTACTTTTTACCCGTTCTCTTCAAAAAGGCAAAAAAACTGATGAACGACGAAACCCTGCTGGTTATTTCTCTCGGATTATGTTTGGGAATGGTTGTGTTGGCCACAACAACAGGATTTTCGGCAGCTTTAGGCGCATTTATCATGGGCTCTATTTTAGCGGAAACTATCGAAGCAGAACATATTGAGCATATCATCAAGCCTGTAAAAGACCTTTTTGGAACCATATTTTTTGTTTCAGTCGGGATGTTGGTCGATCCGGCCATATTAGTCGAATATGCCTGGCCGGTTATAATTATTACATTGGTTACCATTACAGGCAAAGCATTCTTCTCTTCTTTTGGGGTATTGCTTTCCGGCCAAACGCTTAAAACTTCGATTCAGGCGGGATTCAGTTTGGCACAAATAGGCGAATTTGCGTTCATTATTGCTTCCTTAGGTATCAGTTTGAAAGTAATGACCGGTTTTGTTTATCCGATTATTGTAGCTGTTTCGGTTATTACTACTTTCACAACTCCTTACTTTATCCGTTTATCTGAACCATTCACCCAATGGCTTTACAAAGTACTTCCGGATGGAACCATTGAAATGCTGAACCGGTTTACTGCCGGATCCGGAACAATCAATCATGAAAGCGACTGGAAAAAACTGATAAAAAGTTTTACCGGAAGAATAATTATCTATGTCGTTTTGTTAGCGGCAATTATCCTGTTTTCATTGAAATTCCTGACGCCGTTCCTGACGGATAAAATTTCAGGAACCGCCGGAATTATTTTATCGGCCATTATCACGTTAACAGGCATGGCTCCATTCCTGATTGCCTTAATCTCAAATAAAACCAATTCGCCGGAATTGTTTATGAACCTGTGGAACGACAGTAAATATAACCGAGGACGGCTTGTTTCACTTATTCTATTCAGGGTATCCATCGCTATTGCCGCCGTTGCTTTTCTGTTGATTCATCTTTTTAATTTCGGATATTTCTGGGGTATAATCATTGCTTTGGCGGTATTGGCAGTTACCATGTTTTTCCGCAGCGACTTGAATCAGTATGCCCGGATGGAAAGTAAATTTCTGATTAATTTGAATCAAAGGGAAGAAGCGGAAAAAGCTAAGCATCCGTTGAAAACGAGTTTCAAAAGTTTACTTAACGACAAAAATATTCATATCTCAACCATGCTTGTTTCCCCCGACTCTCCGCATATAGGAAAAACATTGAAGGAGTTGAACTACAGGAACGACTACGGCGTAAGTGTAATCAATATCACAAGAGGCAGCCGGCACATTTATATTCCCAAAGGATCGGAATATATTTTCCCTCAAGACAGGATTTCCGTAGTAGGAACCGATGAACAGATACGTTCGTTCGCAACAAAAATCGAGGCGGAAAACGATTTATCCATACATCCCGAATCGAATAAAGAAATCAGCCTGCAATCTTTTACCATAGATGAACATTTCCCCTACACGGGTATGAGTATCGCAGAATCGAAAATCAGTAAAAAACACAACTGCATGGTTATCGGTATCGAAAGAGAAGGCGCATCAATCATGAATCCCGACTATTCTACTGTTTTTGAACACGGGGATTTGGTTTGGATAGTAGGAGAAAAAAATTCCCTTGTTCCTGCATAACGTTTTTATCAAATAAAAAGTTGTATATTTGCGAATTATAAATCATCGAATCTATACAATTATTTTTGTGCTGCGCAACATTGTTTTGTAACATATAATATTTGGAAATGAACAATCAAGAAAAAGTCGATTTATCCGGCAGTTTACCGGATATTTGGAGATTGTTGAGCGAAGAAGAACGGAAAATACTTCGGGAATGTGCTTCTATTCAACACTTCAGAAAAAATCAAACGATTTACTACACAGGCGGAGAACCTGAATACATGATGTGTTTACTGAAGGGTAAAGTCAAAATATTCAGAGAGGGTGTTTGTGGAAGAAGTCAGATTGTTCGCATCATTTGTCCCGTTCAATACTTTGCCTACAGAGCTTATTTTGCGCAGGAAGAATATCTTACGAGCGCTTCGGCATTTGAACCTTCGACCGTTTGCCTTGTCCCGATGCGTGTGGTTGTTGAGTTATTGAATAACAATTCCACGCTGGCGGCGTTTTTTATCAAACAGCTTTCAATCGACTTGGGAATTGCAGACGAAAGAATAGTTAGCCTGACCCAAAAGCATCTTCGCGGCCGTTTGGCTGAATCTTTGATATTTCTTATTGATAATTATGGATTGAAAGACGACAATACGATCAATATCTACCTCACTCGTGAAGATTTGGCCAATCTTTCGAATATGACAACATCAAACGCTATTCGCACACTGGGAAATTTTGTCGCCGAACAAGTAATCACTTTGGATGGCCGAAAAATCAAAGTAATTGATGAAGACAGATTGAGGAAAATCAGTAAATTGGGATAATTTTCCGTTGGCTCATTTCATTAATTCTTTTAAAAATTCATTCAATTCTTTATCCAGTCCGGACAATAAGTTTTCGTTTAATTTCAATGTATCATCATCAATAAATACCAACTCTTCCGATAGGATGAAATCCGAATCTACAAGGCTGACGGAAAAAGGTTTAAGAATATAGTCTTTATCAAACAAACCGGCTTTATTCAGTCGGTCTGCTGCAACTTTCGCAGCAACAGTAACTTCTTTTTCCGGAGACTTTCCTGACGATTCGTCGAAACAATCCAACTCAACGACAACTAACTGATTTTCTACATCATCATATACGGTTAAACTTGCATTTTCTTCATCAAAATATAAATAAAGGTCGCTCAATGATTCTACTTGTTCTTGAGCCTCGAAATTGTTTAACCCCTCATTGATAGCCGATTCTATTACCGAAATCAATCGTTCGTTTGCTGCTTTCATAGACAATGTCCTTTATATATTTTGCAAATATAACACTGTTTTCATAATGGACAAAAAACTGTTTTAATTTTTAGTACTGTAACTTTCATAAATCTTTTATTTTTTTGAATGAATTATTATATTCAGGGTCAGAGTTAATACTTTTAATTTTATTTGCTAACTTTGCAAAATGAATATTTCAAAAGAAAAAAAATTGCATTACAAAATTATATAGAAAAAATTTATGAATACAAAAAAATGGCTAACAGCATTGCTTCATCTTGCAATAATTGCATGTTTTCTATCTATCGCATTTATTTATTTTGAACCTGTTTTAGACGGAAAAGAACTGATAGGCCACGATGTGGAAAATTGGAAATATATGGCGAAGGAAGCCGCTAATCACAATCAGAAACATCAGGAACCAACTCTTTGGACTAACAGTATGTTTGGCGGAATGCCAACTTACCAAATTACAATGCCACGTAATTATCATTGGCTACACAATTGTCAATCGGTTTTGTCGCAAGTGTTTCCTGCCCCTGTATTTATTCTTTTTCTTTATTTGATTTGTTTTTATGTGTTGCTTATTTGCTTGGGATGTAATAAATGGTTGGCAGTAACAGGCGCTTTATTGTTCAGTTTTTCTTCGTATAATTTAATTATCGTTGCTGCCGGACATATTACCAAGGCTTTTGTTATAGCCTATATGGGGCCATTGATTGGAAGTATATGGCTTACTTTTAATAAAAATAAAATAGCAGGTGCTTTGCTCACCACCGTATTTTTAAGCCTTGCCATAGGGAATAATCACTTGCAAATAATGTATTATGCACTTATTGCATTAGTGTTTTTTGTAATAGTACAGTTTATATATGATTTTAAGGATAAAAAGATTAAATCTTTTTTGCAAAGTTTAGGACTTATTTGCGTTTCTTCGGTTATCGCTCTCGGAATGAACGCTACTCTTTTACTCACAACCTACGAATATAGTAAGTATACCATGCGCGGAGACTCTAATGGGCTTACACAAGATGAAAATAAATCCAGACCAGGAGGATTGGAAAAAGACTATATTACTCACTGGAGCTACGGGATTGATGAATCTTTTACTTTTCTGATTCCCAACTTTAAAGGCGGAGCGAGCAACGGAACCCTTTCTGAAAATTCGGAAACAGGCAAGGAATTGGAATTATTGGGAATGACCAACATGAAGAAAGTTATGAAAGATTTTCGATTGCCTTTGTATTGGGGCGACCAACCCGGCACTTCAGGTCCTGTTTATTTTGGATCTATTGTTTGCTTCCTTTTTATCATAGGCTTGTGTTTGGCCGACAACAAATTTAGATGGTGGTTGATTCCCGTAATTATCCTTACTTTGATGCTTTCGTGGGGAAAAAACTTTATGCCGTTAACAGATTTTTTTATTGATAATGTCCCGATGTATAATAAGTTCCGGACAGTATCAATGATATTGGTTATAACCGGATTTTGTGTCGGATTACTCGCAATTTTAGGATTGAAAGAGTTTTTGAAAAAAGATGCAGATCAAGATAAAAACAAAAAAATACTCTACATAGCGGCAGGAATTACCGGAGGCCTGTGTATCCTTTTCTATTTTCTTCCTTCATTAAACGGTAACTTTACAGGAAATTACGATGATCAACTTACAGGCACTTATGAATTTTTGAAATCTACCCTTCCGGATGACCGAAAAAATATGATGCAATCAGATGCTCTCAGGTCTTTGATTTTTATTGTAATATCCGCAACCATTTTATGGTTGTATAATGACCCAAGGGGAGGACTTAAAATACAGTTTGTATACATCATTTTGGCTGTTCTTGTTACCATTGATCTGTGGGGAGTTGATAAACGTTATTTGAATGACGACAGTTTTGTTGACAAACGCCCCAAAAATGCAATCATTAAACCATCGAAGGCAGATAAGTTTATTCTAAAGGATAAAAAGTATAACCGGACGTTGGACATTACGGTAGATATTTTCAACGATGCCAAACCGGCATATTTCCATAAAGCCATCGGAGGTTATAGTGCCGTGAAATTAAGTCGTTATCAGGAGCTTATCGAATATCACTTATCGGCCGATATTTCAAAATTGAAGCGAGGATTAAGGAATTCAAACACAGAACAGGAGTACGACAGTGTGATGAGTAATGTTCAAATATTGAATATGCTTAACATGAAGTATTTAATATACGACCATAAAAGTAAACCTTTGCTTAATTCTTTTGCAAACGGGAATGTGTGGTTTGTATCTTCTTGTCGCATCGCACAAAATGCAGATGAGGAAATGCAAATACTGGGTTTGATAAATACGAAAAACGAATTGGTTGTTGATGAAAGATACGAGGATATGTTGATTGATATTCAAAAACGCGATACAGCAGCATCTATCAAGTTAATAGATTATGCTCCGAACCGTTTGAAATATCAGTTCAGTTCACAAACCGATCAAATTGCCGTTTTCTCTGAAATATATTACGATAAAGGATGGAATGCCTATATTGACGAAAAAAAAGTTCCTTATTTCAGAGCTAACTATTTGCTGAGAGCCATGTCGTTAGAGAAAGGTTCTTATGATATTGAATTTCGTTTTGAATCAAAAAGTTTCTCAACAGGTAATATCATTGCCAATATAAGTTCGGGATTGTTCGTGTTGACAGTCATCTTATTTCTGTTTTACAGGCGAACCGGAAAAATTCACAAAAGTCGTGAAGAAATAGTCTGTCAGCCAACTCAGTTACCATTTATAATTGAACCCGAAACTCAATAATTCATTGATCTGAAAATATCCAAGTTTGGGGTCCCTGAGTTTTTTACAGTCATCATAACGAAGGTATAAATAAAGTCGTGTGGAAAAGTACCGGTTAATCGAAAAAATCACTTCATTTTCGGATTCTACTTCAACTTTTTCAAAATTTGTGAAATATTTAAACCTTGATTTTAATGAAGCTGCCCTGCTGATGTTATAATTTAACGTAGCATTAACGGTAGAGCCAAAGTCTGTTTGACTGTTTTTACCGGCTTCAATACCATAACGAGTTGGATCAACAGCCGAATCTCCGACATAAGTATACTTTACCGACAATGGAGAATAGTCGACCGAAAGTTTATACGATTTATATTTGTTGTTCTGAAATTTTTTATCCAACTCATATCGCATACCTAAAATACCCATATTCAGGGAAAAAGGAGAAATAAAAGAAGATATTTTAGTTTGCGTATTCTCTTTATAATTGTTAAATACTTGCGTTTTCAGTTCTAAGTTAGATGAATAAAACCATTGTTTACCAAATGCCCGAAACCCAAAATTACTGTAAGACCGGAGCAAGTCAGTCCCGATTTTGGTTGCTCTTAATGTATCTTTGGGATTCGTAAAAAGACTCATATTCCATTCAAAATATGAGCTGAACTGTATTTTATTCTTTTCATAGTTTACTTTCATGTTCTGGTTACTGAGAAAATTCAAATTTCCGACACCCCCATTATTCCAGTTCTCTGAAATATGATTTTGAGAAAACTGCAATAAATGATTTCCATTCACAAACCAATACTTTCTGAACACAAATTTTTCAGGAATCCCCGCGTGAGCAATATCTGTATTCGCTTCGACCTTAAACAAATTTTTTAAGGGATTTAATTCCAATTGCTCAATTACTTCTACTTTCTCCGGTAAATCATCTAAGGTGTATTTTACGATAGAAGGGTCGACAGATGTTAAATACAGATATGCTTTCCGGCGCAATTCCTGTTCCCATCTTTTCTCCTCAAAAAAAGAATCCGGCATACCCAGCGCTGTGTAAAAGTCAGGCACAAAATCATCACAGTCAGATAATTTCGGCAGTGCATACGGATTAGCTTTCAAATATCCTTTTGGCAAAATTTTACCGGTAAATATAACCGGCATGAACATCGGATCAACAACCATAGTATTTTTAGAAGGCTTTTTACTCATGGAAGAAATGTAAAGATGTATTTTTTCTATAATTGTTGGTTCTTCCGGCTCTTGTTCCTGTTCCTGTTCCCGCTCCAAGTATTCCTGTGAAAACGATTGCCTGAAATTCAACAGGCTGATTAGTAGCAATATAAGAAAAAAATATCCTTGTCGTGAATGAAGTTGCATAAATAATTCCGTATTCTTTTGAAGTAACAAAATTACTTATTAATTTCAAAACTCCAATACTGTCGCAATTTTGCTTGTTTTTCTCCAAAATGTTTTATCTTTGCCACTGTGTTAATTCTTAGCTCTTAATTTTTAATTTATTTATATTATGGATCCTATTTTTTTAGTTGTTCTCGTAGTTGCGGCAATTATATTGCTGTCAATTTTTTTCTATTATGTACCTTTTGTCCTGTGGATATCGGCCAAGGCATCAGGAGTTCATATTTCCCTGGTGCAGTTATTCCTGATGCGGTTGCGTAAAGTTCCGCCTCCCGTAATTGTGAATGCTATGATTGAGGCTCACAAAGCAGGATTAAAAACCATTACTCGCGACCAGTTAGAAGCACACTACTTGGCTGGAGGTCATGTAGAACGTGTTGTTCACGCTCTGGTTTCGGCCGAAAAAGCCAATATTGATTTGTCGTTTCAGATGGCGACCGCTATTGATTTGGCAGGACGCGATGTTTTTCAAGCCGTTCAGATGTCGGTTAATCCGAAAGTAATTGATACGCCTCCGATTGCAGCCGTAGCGAAAAACGGCATTCAATTACTTGTGAGAGCGCGCATTACCGTTCGTGCCAATATCAAACAATTAGTTGGTGGCGCCGGAGAAGAAACGGTAATCGCACGGGTTGGAGAAGGGATTATTTCTTCTATCGGTGGCGCGGAAACGCATAAGGAAGTGCTTGAAAATCCCGACAGTATTTCTAAAGTGGTATTAAAGAAAGGTTTGGATGCAGGAACAGCTTTCGAAATCCTTTCAATTGATATTGCCGACATCGATATCGGTAAAAACATCGGCGCTGTATTGCAAATGGATCAGGCGCAAGCCGATAAAAACATTGCACAGGCAAAAGCCGAAGAACGCCGGGCAATGGCTGTCGCTCTCGAACAGGAAATGAAAGCCAAAGCGCAGGAAGCCCGTGCCAAAGTAATCCAAGCCGAAGCCGAAGTTCCTCTTGCTATGGCTGAAGCCTTCCGCAGTGGTAACTTAGGTATTATGGATTATTATAAAATGAAAAATATTCAGGCGGATACGGATATGAGGGAGAATATCGCCAAACCGGCAGTTGCTTCATCTAAGCCGTTGAAAGATTAATATGAGAATCATTCCTCCCGATGAATTACCGATAAACCAAAATGGTTCGATGTTTCACTTACATTTGAAACCCGAACAATTAGCAGATAAAGTTGTAATGATGGGAGACCCTGACAGAGTCCCTGTTGTCGCTGCTTTTTTTGACAGTATTGAATTTGATATTCAAAGTCGTGAATTTCGCACGATAACAGGAAGTTATAAAGGAAAAAAAATAACAGCATTGTCTCACGGTATCGGTTGCGACAATATTGATATAGTTGTTACCGAATTAGATGCTTTGGCGAATATCAATTTGCAAACAAGAACGGTGAATGAAAATTTCAGGCAATTGACGATGGTGCGCATAGGCACTTCCGGAGGCTTACAGCCATTTTGTCCAATAGGCTCTTTCGTAGTTTCGGAAATATCAATGGGGATAGACGGGTTGATTTATTTTTATGAAAAAGGGAAAGCGGTTTCCAATTTTGACATTACGGAAAAATTTATCAGTCATACCCAATGGAATCCACATTTGGCAGATCCTTATTTTGTATATTCGGATAAAGAACTGATAGATAAAATCGGTTTTGATATGATTAAAGGGATTACTTGCTCGGCAAATGGATTTTATGGCCCTCAAGGACGTCATGTCCGTTTAAGTTTAACCGCTCCCGAACAAAACCGTTTGATGGAATCATTTGAATACGACGGATTGAAAATTACCAATTATGAGATGGAAAGCGCTGCTTTGGCAGGATTATCGGCTATGATGGGGCATAAAGCCATGACTGTTTGCCTGATTATCGCCGGACGTTATGCAGGAAAAATGAATACAGATTATAAAGGTTGTTTTGATGAATTGATTATTAAAATATTAGACAGAATTTAGCGCAAAAATATGATTACAGATAAAAAAACATACAAATATTATTTAGCAAGAGATTTGGCTGCCTATCAGGATATTACGAAACATAAAGGGGATAAAGTTTCTTTTTATGATTATTGTTGGTTGGATTGCTTGCGTTTTCAAAGACGGTTGAGAAAAATTGAATATTTGCATAATGTGTATAAAAAAAATATATTTTGTCGTGCATATTTGTTTGTTCTTGAGGTAATCAATCACAGATTGGCAACTCGTTTAGGTTTTACGATTCCAAAAAATGTTTGTGGACCGGGGTTATTTATTACTCATTATGGCCCAGTTTTGATTAGTCCGATGGCAAAAATAGGGGAAAATCTTAGAATCCATGTTTCGACGAGTATTAGTGGTTCGCCCTCATTAGGTAACAATGTGTATATCGGTCCAGGTGCAAAAATTTTTGGAAATATTACTATCGGAAACAATGTAGCGATAGCGGCGAATGCTGTAGTAAATAAAGATGTGCCTGATAATGTAACGGTGGGTGGTATTCCTGCTAAAATAATTTCAAATAAGTCATCAGTAGAAAGAGGTGTGTTTACTGACAATTTGATACAACAAAACTAAGGTATTGAATCGGATTTAGTTGCCAACCGGCTTTCTCGAATAATTTGGTTGGTTTTTTCTATCAGAGTTTGCTTTTCAGACTCTGTATATTTAAAATCAAGTTTTTTATATATTTTCTTACCCGTAAGAAGATATGTAAGTATTTCGTTAAAGTCAAGATTTCCGCTCCTACCGCCACCTCCATTCGGCAAATTATTTTCAAACGTGATTTTATTGGTTAAGCTATTGAAAGTAGCTGTTTGACTTGGATAAAGTTTTGAGTCATTGGTATAGGGTTTCAACAAATTTTCTGAAATAGTCAATTGT
>Ga0209628_10001205_pt1 | contig 16463 bp, 13 predicted proteins | sample TergutCu122P4_FD_187285 | JGI IMG/M metagenome (GOLD analysis project Ga0209628, IMG submission 187285) | Cubitermes ugandensis P4 segment gut microbial communities from Kakamega Forest, Kenya - Cu122 P4 (SPAdes) (version 2) | ecosystem: Host-associated > Arthropoda: Insects > Digestive system...
CCGGGCCACTGGGATTGCCCCCGGAGAGGGGGTTGGCGTAGCGACACGAAGTGCGCGAAGCCTGGGGGTGAGCGTCACTACCCCGCCTCAAAGCTGTCGCGGAAGGTGAACCAGAGCGAACTGGAAAACATCGCCGTCATCACCAGGATGCCGCCGATCGTCAGCACGCCAGTCGCTTGCGACATGACCTGCAGGTCGACCAACATTTTTTCCACCAGGCTCAGCACGATCCCGGCCATGATGAAAATGCCGAACCAAACGATGCCAAAGACCGTGAACGCGCCAAAATTGCGAAAGCACGCCACGATGCTGAAAAACACGCTTTTGAGCGGCGTCACGCCATGCCAGTGCACCAGCCCAGGCGCATGCCAGAACGCCAGCGACAGCAGCACGGACAGGAGCATGGAGATCACCAAGGCAATCTGGAAATAGCCGTTCTGGGCTATCTCCTGCGGCACCGGCTGCCCCTGCAGATAGTTGCTGATAAACACACTGTCGTCGATGGTCAATACCGGGATGGCAACAACCGCGAGAGAGCACACGGCGTAAGCGACGCCAAGCATGATCAGCGGCCGGGCATCTTTGCGCAGCGCCCGTAGCGCGGTTATGAATACGCTGGTCCAAAGCGGCTTTTCCGGGCCGCAAGACTGGGCGGCGGCAATCATCAGCGCCAGCGTCATCGCCGGCACCGTCATCAACACGAGCATGCCGCCGGCAATCGGCACCATCAAGGCGATCGACGCCAGCACGATGAAAAAGAAAAACAACGACATGAATCCGAATGGCTGGCGCGCAAAGGTCGTCAGACCCAGGCGCACCCAGCGGATACCTGTTCGTGCGGGAACGATGTGCAATCTCATGGGGAGGTTTTGTCAGGCTGCCGTTGCTGCATCGGCCGGCGCAGGCCGGGAGGCCCGCGACGGGCAGGAGCGCTCGCGCAGCACACGCTCGAAATGGCGCGGGTCGTGCGGTTTGAGCATCGCCGCTTCGCGTGGCAGGTGGAAATCCCACAGCCGTGAAATCCAAAAGCGCAGCGCGGCCGCGCGCAGCATGGCCGGCAGCAGCGTGCGTTCGGCGGCCGTCAAGGGCCGCACCGTGGCATAGGCCGCGAGCAGCGCGGCATGGCGCTCTGGATCTTCACGGCCATTTTCCAGATTGATCGCCCAATCGTTGAGGCAGACCGCCAGGTCGAACAGCCAAGTGTCGGTGCCGGCAAAATAAAAATCGAATACGCCGGTCAGGCGCGGTGCGGCATTTTCGCCGTCCTCGGCGAAGAGTGCGTTGTCGCGAAACAGGTCGGCATGAACCGGCCCGCGCGGTAACGCTGCATACACCGATGATGCGGCCACGTGATTCTGGTAGGCCAGTTCACTTTGCAGCAGAGTGGCCTGCGCCGTATCAAGGTAGGGCAGCACGACGGGCACGGTGTCGTTCCACCATGCAAGGCCCCGCAGGTTCGGTTGCAGGCGCGGAAAATCGCGCGCAGCCAGATGCATCCGGGCCAGCAGGCGTCCGAGTTCGGCGCAGTGCGCGGCCGTGGGGGCGAGCACGCTACGGCCTTCCAGGCGTTGCACCACGGCCGCCGGCTTGTTTCGCACCCTGTGCAGGAACTCGCAGGGCGCTTCGGCAGGCACGGCCAGTGCGTTGGCGCCACGCGGCAATGCCGGGTCTGCGGCGGGCGCGGGAACCGGCAGGCCACGGTCGGCCAGATGCTTCATCAGGCACAGATAGTAGGGAAGTTGCTCCGAACGCAGGCGTTCGAACAGCGTCAGCACGAATTCGCCGCGGTCGGTGCTGGCGAAATAGTTGGTGTTCTCGATGCCGCCCTCGATGCCGCGCAAAGCGCGCAGCTCGCCCAGTTCCAGACGGGATAACAGCGCCCCGGCTTCCTCAAGCCCAACTTCGGTAAAGACAGCCACTGGCCGTTCTTCAGAATTTCAGTACGTTCCAGACCGTCCGGCTCTGGCTCTGGCTGCCCACGCCGGTTCCGCCGTTCCCCTGCCGCGTGCGCACGTCATTGCCGGGCACCACTTCATAGGAGATGGCGCTGCTTTTGTGCTGGACGGTGATGCGCTGCGTCTGGCCGCCGACGCGCAACTCATCGATGCTGGCATTGGAATCCTCAGTGTGAATGCGCTCAATCTTCTGGCTGCGTCCACGTGCGTCGCCGCCCTCTTTCTTGTGTTGCACGGACGTGTCTGCCGACAGGGCCGCATCAGCAGGGGGCGATACTTCCAGCGCCGCCTGGGCATGAACGAGACCATAGGGCGCGACACAGGCCGCAACCAGTGCGATGCGAAGAAGCGAAATGGAGATGAGGCGGCGCATGAGACCATCATTGTAGGCGTCGCACTGTGGTTTGGCGCATTCCAGGTTGTCAAAAAATACTTCCTAAAAACGGCAAAATCTCCGGATGAACGACACCCTTACCTTGCTGCTGGTCGACGGCTCGAGCTACCTTTACCGGGCCTTCCACGCCATGCCCGATCTGCGGGCGGTGCCAGGCGACATGAATAGCCCCGCCACCGGGGCGATCCGCGGCATGGTCAACATGATGCAGGCGCTGCGGCGCGAGATGCGGGCCGACTATGCGGCCTGCGTGTTCGATGCCCCCGGCAAGACTTTTCGTAACCTGTTGTATCCAGACTACAAAGCCCATCGCGCGCCAATGCCCGATGATCTGCGCGCTCAGATCGGCCCGATCCACGAAGTCGTGCGCCTGCTGGGATGGCCGGTGCTTTGCGTGCCAGAAGTCGAGGCCGACGACGTAATCGGCACGCTGGCGCGCGTGGCCGCCGGGCAGGGGTTGAACGTCATGGTTTCAAGCGGCGACAAGGACCTGAGCCAACTGGTCGATGAACACATCACCATCATCGACACGATGAACGGAAAGCGCCGCGACGTGGCCGGGGTGACGGCCGAGTTCGGCGTGCCCCCGGCTTTGATGGTCGATTTCCAGACGCTCGTGGGCGATGCGGTGGACAACGTGCCCGGCGTCGAGAAGGTCGGCCCCAAGACCGCCGCCAAGTGGCTCGGCGAATACGGTTCGCTCGATGCGCTGATAGCGCGCGCCGGCGAGGTCAAAGGGGCGGCCGGCGAAAACCTGCGCAAGGCGCTGGACTGGCTGCCCCAGGGGCGAAGGCTGTTGACCATCCGCACCGACTGTGACCTGTCGGCACAGGTGCCTGGGCTGCCGGCGCTTGACGCGCTTTGCATCGGCGCGCCGCAGACCGAGGCGCTGAAGACGTTTTACGAGCGCTTCGGCTTCAAGAGCCTGGTCAAGTCGCTGGAGCTTTCCGGCGATGATGCCGCGGCCAAGTCCAAAGCGATGCAACCCGCCGGTGAATTTCACGATCCGGACCTCGCCGCAGCTTCGCAGGCCAGCCGCCGGCAGTACGAGACGATCACCGACTGGGCGGGCCTGGACCGCTGGCTGGGCAAGATTGACACGGCCGAACTGGTTGCGATCGACACCGAGACCACCTCGCTGGACGAGATGTGCGCCCAGATCGTCGGCGTGTCATTCAGCGTTCAGCCCGGCGAGGCTGCCTACCTGCCGCTTGCGCACGACTATCCGGGCGCGCCACCCCAGTTGCCGCGCGACGAGGCGCTTGCGCGTCTGAAGCCCTGGCTTGAAGACGGCGCGAAGAAAAAGCTCGGCCAGCACATCAAGTACGACCGCCACGTGTTCGCCAATCACGGCATTGAAGTGCAAGGCTACGCGCATGACACGATGCTGCAAAGCTATGTGCTTGAAGTGCACAAGCCGCATGGACTTGCGAGCCTGGCCGAGCGCCATTTGGGGCGCAAGGGCATCAGCTACGAAGATTTGTGCGGCAAGGGCGCCAAGCAGATTTCCTTTTCGCAGGTCGATATCGAAAAAGCGGCCGAATACTCCTGCGAGGATTCCGATCAGACGCTGGATGTACACCTGGCGCTGTGGCCACGGCTGCAGGCCGACGAGAAACTGCGATCCATCTACGAACTCGAAATCGCGAGCAGCGAAACGCTTTATCGCATCGAGCGCAATGGCGTCCTGATCGACGCCGCGGCACTGGCGGCGCAAAGCCACGAAATAGGCCTGCGGATCACGGAGCTTGAAAAGCAAGCCTATGCGCTTGCGGGCCAGCCTTTCAACCTTGGCAGCCCCAAGCAGATCGGCGACATCTTCTTCGGCAAGCTCGGCCTGCCAATCGTGAAGAAGACCCCCAGCGGCGCGCCCAGCACCGACGAGGAAGTGCTCGAAAAGCTTGCCGAAGACTTTCCGCTGCCGGCCAAAATTCTCGAACACCGTGGCCTGTCCAAGCTCAAGAGCACCTATACCGACAAGCTCGGCCAGCTCGTCAGCCCGCGCACGGGCCGGGTGCACACGCACTATGCGCAGGCGGTCGTGGTAACCGGGCGCCTGGCAAGCAACGACCCGAACCTGCAGAACATTCCGGTGCGTACCGCCGAGGGCCGGCGCATCCGCGAAGCCTTCATCGCGCCGCCGGGGCATCTGATTGCCAGCGCCGATTACTCGCAGATCGAACTGCGCATCATGGCGCACATCAGCGGCGACGAGGCGCTGCTGCGCGCCTTTGCCGAAGGCATGGACGTGCACCGCGCCACCGCGAGCGAGGTGTTTGGCGTCGCCCCGGACCAGGTCAGCAGCGAGCAGCGGCGCTATGCCAAGGTGATCAACTTCGGACTCATCTACGGCATGAGCAGCTACGGCCTGGCGAAGAATCTCGGCATTGACAACACCGCGGCCAAAAACTACATCGAACGCTACTTCGCGCGTTATCCGGGAGTGAAAGCCTACATGGACGAAACGCGCCAATCGGCCAAATCGAAAGGTTACGTCGAGACGGCGTTCGGGCGGCGCCTGTATCTGCCCGAAATCAATTCGCCCAACGGTCCGCGCCGCAATTCGGCCGAGCGCGCGGCGATCAACGCGCCCATGCAGGGCACGGCGGCGGATCTGATCAAGATGAGCATGGTCCGGATCCAGCAGGCGCTTGACGAGGCCCAGCTCGCCACCCGGATGATCATGCAAGTGCATGACGAACTCGTTTTCGAGGTGCCCGAGGCCGAGGTCGAATGGGTGCGCGACCAAGTACCGCGCCTGATGGCCGGCGTCGCCCAGCTCAAGGTGCCGCTGGTGGCCGAGATCGGCACCGGCCCGAACTGGGAAAGGGCGCATTGAAGTGATCCTGTCGGCCATTCTCATCGCGACGCTGGCGGCCGGCCTCGGCAGTGTCTGGATTGCAGCCATCCTGTTGCGCCTGGGCGTGGCGCGCGGCACCGACGATGCCCCGCAATATCTGTTGAGCCTGGCGGCCGGCGCGCTGCTGGCCACCGCCTTCATGCACCTTCTGCCCGAGGCTTTTGAAAGCGCGGTCGAGCCTTCGGCGCTGTTCGGCGTGTTGTTGCTTGGGCTGGTGCTGTTCTTCCTGCTCGACAAAGCCGAGCTGTGGCATCACGGGCACGAGCACCATCACGGTCACGGCGCCGCGCACGCGCATGGGCACGATGAGCCGCGCATCGGAGGATGGACCTTGCTCATCGGCGACAGCGTGCATTGTTTCGGCGATGGAATCCTCATTGCTTCAGCCTTCCTGGCCAACTGGCGGCTTGGCGTGGTTTCGGCGCTGGCGGTGACGGTTCACGAAGTGCCGCACCACATCGGCGACCTGGTGGTGCTGCGGCAGACCTCGCCGGATGCGCGCGCGGCAATGATCAAGATATCGCTGGCCACCACGGTGACGGCGCTCGGTGGCATCGTCGGCTGGTGGCTGCTGGGCCGCGTGCACGGGCTGCTTCCGTACTGCCTCGTGCTGGCGGGCAGCAGTTTCATCTACGTGGCGCTGGCCGACTTGATCCCGCAGCTACAGCGGCGTCTGAGCGCGCGCCAGACCTTCGGGCAGATTGCGTGGCTGGTGGCGGGCATCGTGCTCGTCACGGTAGTAAGCCGGCTGGCACACGGCGGGCATGACCACGCGCCTGGTGCGACGCATGAGCGTATCCACGGCGCCACACTGCAGGATTGATTTTTTGCTTGTATTCGCTCTTTCTTGCGTTCGTAGCACTGGCGCATGCAAACGATTGAGGGCACCATAGAAAGTGTAAACATTCACCCATGCCCATCCATTCCGACTGCCAGAGGGAATTCACCATGACACGCGCCGATTTGTACAAGAAGACAAGCAATTCCGTCCGTGTTGCCGCAGGCAAGAAAAGGAAGGGGCGCGAATTCGAGCCGCCCGAACTCGAAGAAGCGGACGATAGTGGCGTGCTGGATGAATTGTCCGAGGAGACGGGCCTGGACTTGAGCGACGCGAGTCTGCTCGATGCCGACAATGTGTTGGCCGACGAGGAATCCGATCGCGTGGTGCAGGCGCCGGACTGAGAGGGCGGCACCTCGCTCGCCGCCCGTCTGCGATGATATTTAGGATCTCAAGGCTGTGCGCCCTGGCGAACCGGCAACCCTGGCGTGCTGCACCATTCACTCCAACTACCTGCGTAGAGCGCCGTTGTTCCAAGACCGGCGATTGACATCGCAAGCAGATTCGCCACTGCGCTGACGCCGCTGCCGCACTGGTGCACCACCGTTGCCGGATCCCGGCCCGCGAGCAGCGCCTCGAATTCGGCGCGCAATTGCGCGGCTGACTTGAATCGGCCATCGGGCCCGAGATTCTCGGTAAATGGCCGATTGAGCGCGCCCGGAATATGGCCCGCAACCGCTTCCAATGGCTCCACCTCGCCGCGATAGCGCGGTGCGCCGCGCGCATCGATCACTGTTTGCGCCGGTGTTTCCAGCCGCCCAACCACCGTGCGGGTATCGACCAGCGGCACCTGCTGCGTCTTGATGGCAAAGGTCGATTGGGGATGCGCCGGCGTCTCGCGCCCGGTCACTTCACCGCCCGCCGCCTGCCAGGCTTGCAGACCACCGTCGAGCACGGCAACCGCCTCGTGGCCGACCCAGCGCAGCATCCACCACAGCCGGCCGCAGAAGTTGACGCCATTGCGGTCATAGACCACCGCCTGCATGTCGTTGCTGAAACCGATGCGGCCAAGCCATGCGGCGAATTTTTCGCGGCTCGGCAGCGGATGGCGCCCGCCTGAGGCGGGCGTGTCGGCTTCAGGCGCACCGTTTCGCGCGCTCAGATCGGTGTCCAGGTTCGCATATACCGCGCCCGGAATGTGCGCCGCGCGGTACTGCTGCTGGCCGGCCTCGGGTTGCATGAGTTCGAAGCTGCAATCAAAGATCATCAGCGGCATGCCGCTGGCGATCGACTCGCGCAGTTGATCGGGGGAAATCAGGGTGGTGTATCGCATGGCAGGCAGACTGGTGTGGCGTTATCCATCAGATCGTTCGATCTGGGCTTGCAATTCGTGTTTCTTGATCTTACCCGTGCTGGTCATGGGCCACTCGCCCACGATGCGCACTTCGGGCACCTTGTAGGTCGCCATCTGCTCGCGGCACCAAGCCTGCAGGGCGGCAGGGCTGGCGTCCACGCCCGGACGGAGCCGGACGAAAGCCACCGGCACCTGCCCCTTGTCTTGATCGGGCCGGCCCACCACGGCAGCGCCCTGCACGGCGGGGTGCTGGCAGATCAGCGTCTCGATCTCGGAAGGGAAAACGCTCATCCCGCGCACTTTGAGCATTTCCTTGCGACGGCCCAGATAGTGCAGGTAGCCCTGTTCGTCGTAAACGCCGATGTCGCCGGTACGGAACCACCCGTCGTGAATCGCTTCGGCCGTCGCATCGGGCCGTTGCCAGTAACCCTTGAAAAGCGAGGGGGTATGCACGACGATCTCGCCCTCTTCGCCCTGCGGACGCAGCGCGCCGGTATCGAAATCGCAGATCTTGATCAGGGTGCCAGGCACCGGCAATCCGACGAAGCCGGGACGGCCCAGCAAGTCTTGATCGCCCTGCTGCATGCCGTGGGTGAAGGTGTCGCTGGTGTGCGTCTCGGTCATGCCCCAGGCGCCTTCGGCCATGATGACGCCCGTCACGGCGTACCAGCGGCGCCGGTACTCCACCGATATCTTGCGCACGAAGGAGGCCACGCGCGTGGTCTTGAGCGAGCGCAGGTCGTACTGCGGCAGCCGCGGGTGATCCATGATCTCCAGCACGTTGTCGACCAGCAGGAAGCTGTGCCGCACTTGATAGCGCCTGATGGCCTGCATCACCGCCAGTGCGTCCCACCGCGCCAGCAGCACCAGCGTGCTGCCCGTAAATACCGGGTTGATCAAACCGGCGTTTTCGCCGGCGATCCAGAACATCGGCAGGAAGTTCAGGCTGATGTCCTCCGGGTTTGCACCCGGATGGTCGGGCGAGATGGTGCCGCCGGCCGTGTTGCTGGCAGCGGCCGTGTAAATCATGTCGCGCTGGGTGTGGATGCACCCTTTGGGCAGGCCGGTCGTGCCGCCGGTGTAGTTGAGGGCTGCCACCGCATCCAGATCCGCCTGATGAGCGGGCGCCGCTTCCTGGCATGCCGCCAGCGCCGGCAGAAAAGCCTGCGTGCCCGGCGTTGGCTGATACGCCGCATCCAGGCCGGGCGGCAGCACGATCTCCGGCTGAGCCGGTAACAATTCGCCCAAAGCGGTCGTGAAGACAGTCTCCAGCCCCAGGCGATCCTTCACCGACATCAACAGGGGTGCGTAGCTGTCCATCACGATGGCGACCCGCGCGCCGGCATCGCCCAGCTCATGCACCAGTTCGACTTCCTTGAACAGCGGGTTCACCGGCACGTAAACGGCGCCGAGTTTGAGGATGCCGTAGAAGGCAATCAGAAACTGCGGGCAATTGCCGAGGATGACGGCGACCCGGTCGCCCGCGCGCACGCCGTTCGCGTGCAGCAGCGCGGCGCAGCGGTCGCTGTATGCATCCAGTTCCGCGAAGCTCATGCGGTAGCCGTAAAAGATCAGCATGGGTTGTTCCGGCCGCTCACGCGCCCAGGCGCGCAGGTAATCGGACAGTGCGATCTCGCCGTGCGGGTAACACGGCTGCGTCGGCAGCCCTGCCGGCCAGCGCGCACGGTGCTGGGCTTGAAGGTTACGGAAATAACTCTCTTCTTCGGGTGTCATGGTGGTCATGAGGGGATTGACTCCTGCAAAGTACGTGCGGTAAAGGGGGTGCCATCAAGCAGGTGGCATGCGGCAATCTGGCCTGACGCAACGATAACGGACTGCGGCTCCTGCCGGGCGCAAATATCCATGGCGCGCGGACAACGCGGATGGAAACGGCAACCCGAAGGCGGCCGCAGGGCGCTTCCGATTTCGCCCGAAATCAAGCCTTCGCGAGGCTGGTGGTCGGGGTCGGGCCGCGGCGCGGAGCCCAGCAAAGCCTGCGTATACGGATGCGCAGGCGCATCGAAGACCTGCTCGCTCGTTCCACTTTCGACCATGCGCCCCAAATACATTACCCCGACTACAGAGCTGAAGTGTCGCACCAACGCCAGGTCGTGCGCGATGACCACGTAGGCGATACCGAAATCGCGCTGAATGTCCGACAGCAGGTTGATGATCTGGGCGCGGATCGAAACGTCGAGTGCCGAGGTCGGTTCGTCCAGCACCAACAGCCGCGGGCGCAGTGCCAGTGCTCGCGCCACGGCGATGCGCTGGCGCTGCCCTCCGCTGAATTCGTGCGGATACAAATCCATCGCGCCAGCCGGCAGGCCGACAATGTCCAGCAGCTCAGCCAGTCTCCGGCGCAGGGCCGCCCGATTGCGCAAAACGCCCCAGCCTTCGTGGGCGATGATGGGTTCGGCCAGCGCGGTGGACACGCGCAGACGCGGGTTCAGCGATGAAGACGGATCTTGAAATACGGCTTGGACCTGCCGGCGGTAAGCATGGATACCCTGACGCCCCAGCGCCAGTACCTCCTGCCCGTCAAACAGGATGCGGCCCTGCGTTGGCCGCTCCAACAGCAATAGCAGCTTGGCGATCGAGGTCTTGCCACAGCCTGATTCGCCGACCAGCGCGAAGGTCTGGCGCGCCTCTACCCCGAAGCTCACACCATCGACCGCGCGCACCAATTCACGTCCACCAAACTGGCGTACGGGGAAATGTTTCACCAGATCCTGTACTTCGAGCAGCATGCATCGTCCCTTGTTAGTCTTGTTAGTTCTGCACGTGCAGCCAGCAGGCCACCCGATGGCTGCCGCCCAAGTCCAGCAAAGGCGGATAGGCTTCGTCGCAGCGCGGCGTGCGTTGTGAACAGCGCGCCGCGAAGCGGCAGCCCTGCGGCGGATCGATCAGGCTGGGCGGTGCTCCGGGAATCGCGAACAACCGCTCGCGCCGTCCTTCGAAACTGGGTATGGAGGCGAACAGCGCCTGTGTGTACGGATGCGCCGGAGACCGGTACAAGGTGCGCACGTCAGCCGTCTCAACCACGCGCCCGCCGTACATGACGGCGATGCGGTGGCACAGACTGGCGGCCACGCCCAAGTCATGCGTGACGAAGATGATGCCCACGCCGGTCTGCTCCTGCAGACGCCGCATCAGGCCCATCATCTGCACCTGGATGGTCACGTCCAGCGCGCTGGTCGGCTCGTCGGCCACCAGCAGGCGTGGCGCGCAGGCAATGGCCGCGCCGATGACGACGCGCTGACGCATGCCACCGCTGAACTGATGCGGATAGTCGTCCAGCCGGTGTTCCGGCGAGGGGATGCGCACCCGTGAAAGCACGTCTACCACTTGCCGGCGCTCGTCCGCACGTCCGCGCGCCAGACCGTGGTGGCGCAGCGGCGCGCCGACTTGATCGCCGACCGTGTAGACAGGGTTGAGTGAAGTCAGCGGGTCCTGTGAGATCATGGAAATCTTGCGGCCACGGTACTCGGCCGCCATGCGCTTTTCCGGTAGATCGAGCAGATTCACGCCGTCCAGTTCGATACGGCCCTGCACGCTGACGCCGCCCTGGCGCGGGAGCAGGCCAATGATCGACAGCAGCGTCATCGTCTTACCAGAGCCAGATTCGCCGACCACACCCAGCGTCTCGGCCTCGTCCACACGCAGGTCCACGCCGTCCACGGCGCGCACCACGCCGCGGCGCAGAGTCAGCCAAACCTTCAGGTCCTGCACCGACAGCATCGGCGCTTTGCCTGGTGTTGTGGCAGGGGCGGCAGGCGCGATTACCGAGCTTGCCGTCGCTGAGGAGGACGCTTCTTGCACAGCCGCCATCACAGTTGCCTCCTACGCGGATCGAGCTTGTCGCGCAACCAGTCTCCCAGCAGGTTGGATGCCAGGCAAGTCAGCATGATCGCCAGACCCGGCAGGGTAATCACCCACCACGCGTTACTGATGTAATTGCGCGCGTCGGCCAACATCAGCCCCCAGGATACGTCCGGCTGCTGGATACCCAGCCCGAGAAAACTCAACGAGGCCTCGAAGATGATGACCTGCCCGATTTGCAGCGTGGACAGCACCAGCAAGGTGTTGAACACGTTCGGCAGCAGATGACGGCGCAAGATGGTGAAAGTCCCGCACCCGGCCACTTTGGCCAAAGCCACGTAATCGCGTTCCTTCAGCGAAAACACCTCGCCACGCACGATGCGCGCGTACCAGGTCCAGTAGGTCACAACGATGACGATCACCACCGTCTCGAAGCCCGGCCCAAGCACGGCAGCGAGAACCAAGGCCAGCGCGAGCGAGGGGATCGACATCTGGATATCGACCAGCCGCATCAGCAGCGCGTCGACGCGCCCGCCGAGGTAGCCTGCCACCATGCCTGCCATCGTGCCGATGCCGCCCGAAATCACGACCGCATACAGCGCCGCCAGCAGCGATACACGCGTGCCCGCGACGATGCGCGAGAGCACGTCGCGACCCAGGTTGTCGGTGCCCAGCAGGTAGCCGGGCTCACTGCCGGCGAACCCAGCCGGCGGCTTGAAGGCCAGGCTGAGGTCGAGCCCGTTGGGATCCTGCGGCAGGATGTGTTCGCCGCTGATGGCGCACACCAGCAGTACGGCGATTACGACAATGGAGAACCACGGCAACTCACTCCAGCGAATGCCGCGCCACCAGTTCGCCACCGTACGCCGGGTGCGCTGTGTCTGCTGTGTCTGGGGCGGGGTTGTGGTCAGCGCATCAGCCATGACGAATCCTCGGGTCAATGAGGCCGTAGCTGATGTCCACCAGCAAGTTGGACACCACGAACAGCACGGAGGTCAGCAGTACGCCGGCCTGCACGACGGGAAAATCGCGCGCGAACACGGCCTCCACCACGGTACGGCCGACACCGGGCCAAGCGAAGATCACCTCCACCACGAAGGCGCCGCCGAGCATGGCGGCAAAGTACACGCCAAGAATGGTGACCAGCGGCACGGCGGCGTTGCGCAGGGCGTACTTCCACACCAGCACGCGCTCGGGTATCCCCAGGGAGCGGCCCATGCGCAAGTAGTCACTGTCCAGCGCGTCAAGCATGGCCGAACGCACCACTCGCGTCTGCGCGGCGACCGGGTACCAGCCCAGTGCAATGGCCGGCAGCACCAGGCTGGCAGCAGTCTCGCGGCCAAAGGCCGGCAACCACTGGAGTTGCACCGCGAACAGCAAGATCAGCAGCAGTCCGATCCAGAAATTCGGCATCGCCTGCCCAAGCATGGCAAAGGCCTTGCCGAAACGGTCGAACCACCTCCCACGATGCACCGCGGACAGCACGCCGAAGGGCACCGCGATCGCCACACTGAACCCCAGTGCCGCGATGGCCAACTCAATGGTGGCTGGCAAGCGCTCCAAAATCAGTTGCAGTGCCGGCACCTGCCAGCGGTACGAGTTGCCGAAGTCGCCCAACAGGGCGTGACCAAGGAAGTACAGGTATTGCATCACGAGCGGCTGATCGAGCCGCAGATGCGCGCGCAACGCTTCAATGGACTCTGGCGGCGCGTCCGGCGGCAGCATCAACGTCACCGGATCTCCCGAGAGCCGGGAGATGACGAAGATGATCACGCTGGCGCCCAGAATGCTGACAAGGCCGTGCAGCAGGCGTCGGAAGATGTGCATAAACGGGGTCTTCTGAGATCGGCTTTGGTGCGCTCCTCAGGGCTTCTTCCAGCCTACTTCCTGGAACACGCGCCAGTAGTGCACTGGCCACGGCGTGTAGTTCAGCTTGTCGCGCCATGCAAAGGTGACCAGCGGTCGATACGTAGGTACGCCGCCCAGCACCCGCTCCTGCTTGACCACGGCGATCTTTTTGAGCAGCGCCTCGCGAACGACCGGGTCCATTGTCTGGCTCTGCTGCTCCGTCAAGGCGTCCACTTCCGGGTCGGCGTCGTACGAATACGTACCAAAACCAGTACCCGGCTGATAGCTGTGCATGTGCCCCAGCCAACCCATGCCAGGATCGCCAGGCAGGCCCTGCCCCCACATCCAACTGATCACGCCATCCATCTCCGGTGGTCCGGTACGGGCGCGCTTGCCAAGCGAGATCCAAGCGCCGTACTCGAGGTTGCGCACTTGGCAGCGAATGCCCACTGAGGACAGGTAAGCAAACATCGCTTCACCGACTTCCTTGACATTGGGCTCACGCGGTGTCGTAAGGTTGTAGCAGGGCGTATCGAAACCGTTCGGAAACCCCGCTTCCTTGAGCAACTCTCGCGCACGCTTCGGGTCATAGGTAAAAGGCTTGAGTGCTGGGTCGTAGCCGGCCCCTCCCTTGCCTACCTGGGCATAGCGCTCCCCTTGTCCGAACAGCACGCGTTTGATGATGGCGTCCACATCAATGGCGTGAGCTGCCGCTTCGCGCACCTTGGGGTTTTTGAAGGGCGAGTTAGGCAGGTGGGACGGAAAGTTGATGAAGAGGTTGTTACCGCTGACCACCGTGACCGTTTTGACCCCCGGCATCTTTTTGACCTCCTCGATCTGCGCGGGCGGAACGTTGTCCAGCCAATCCACCTTGCCGGTCTTGAAGGCGCTCACGCGCGTCATGTCCTCGGGAATGATCTTGATGATCAGGTGCTTCACCGCAGGTCGGTTTTTCTTGTTCCAGTAGTCATCGAAAGCCTCCAGCCGCAGATCTTCTTTCACTGCACGCGAGACGAACTTCCACGGTCCAGTACCCACCGGCTTACGTGCGAATTCCTCCTCACCGACCTTCTGGATGTACTTTTTTGGCATGGCCCAGATCTGCAGGCCGCCAGCGATGAAGGAAGCGTCAGGTCGTTTGAAGTGAATCTTGAAGTTCAGCGGATCAACGATCTCAATGCGGTCCACCGCCGAAACGGTGTAGGAGAAGAAGCTGGACTTCGGATCGCGCTGGCGTTGCCAGGAAAACTCGATATCCTCGGATGTCAATGGATCGCCGTTGTGAAACTTCACACCCTTGCGCAGGCGCACGCTGATGAGTGGCTTGCCATCCGGGCCGGTACTCAGTGTCCAGTTTTCGGCCAACCAGTTCTCGCTCTTGAGTTCCGGGTTGGGGCGTACCAGCATCTCAAATATCTGGTCGAGAAAGTAGTAGTCCACGCCGGCTGAGAATTTGACCGGATCAAGCGTAGTGGCCTCTCCGGCGAACGCCACCACCACCGTGTCCGAATCAACACTTTGTGCCTGAGCACCAACCGCCCAGCCCGCCATAGCCAAGGTCATCGCCACGGCGGACAGACATTTCAAGCTTGCTTGCTTCATCTTTCGTCTCCTTCTGTTCTAAGTTATGTCGCCGCCGTAGCGGCATGAAAAGAAAATGCGGCGCGCTCTACCATGTATCAACAAACCGTGCCGGCTCCACGGGCACGGCGGAGCCCTGCCGGGCGGCCTCCAGTCCCGCAAGCAGCCAGCGCCGGGTCTGCGCCGGGTCGATGACGGCATCGATCTCAAGGAATTCGGCCGCGTTCATGGCCTGCCCGCGCTCGTACATCTGGTCGACCAGGCGTTGATAGAGGGCGTCGCGCTCCGGCCCTTCGGCTGCCGCCTCCAACTCTTTGCGAAAGCCCAGGCGCACGGCGCCTTCCAAACCCATACCGCCAAATTCGCCGGTGGGCCAGGACACGGTGAAGGTGGGGCTGCGCGAGCTGCCGGCGATCATGGACATGGCGCCCAGCCCGTAGCTCTTGCGCAGCACCACCGACAGCAGGGGCACGCGCAAGCAGGCCGCCGCGACGAACAGGCGGCACACGTGGCGCACCTGCGCCTGCCGTTCAACCTGCGGGCCCACCATGAAGCCCGGGGTATCGACCAGTGACACCACCGGCAGCCCGTGGGCGTCGCACATTTGCAGAAAGCGCGTGCCCTTGTCAGCGGCGTCCGGATCGATGGCGCCGCCCAGGTGGCGCGGATTGTTCGCGATGATGCCGACCGGGTAGCCCTCGATGCGCGCCAGAGCGGTGTGGATGCCCACCCCGAAACCGCCGCGCAGTTCCAGCACGCTCCCGACGTCGGCCAGGCCGTGGATCGCCGCGCGCGTGTCATAGGAGCGCAGCCGGTTCTCGGGCACGACGCTGCGCAGCAGCAGCGGGTCCGGGGCTTCCCACTGCGACAGGCGGCCCTGGAACATCGACACGTAGTGTTTGGCGGCGGCAACGGCCGCGGCTTCGTCTTCGACCAGCAGGTCGATCACGCCGTTGGCGTACTGTTCCGGCGCCGGGCCAATGTCTTCTGGCCGGAATACGCCCAAGCCTCCCCCTTCGATCATGGCCGGACCGGCCATGCCGATGTTGACGTTGCGCGTGGCGATGATGACATCGCAGCAGCCCAGCAAGGCGGCATTGCCGGCGAAACAGCGGCCCGATGCGATGCCCACCACCGGCACCTGGCCGCTGAGCCGGCCAAAGGCGGCGAAGGTGTCAAGCCACAAACCGGCGACGGAAGGCACGTCGACGTCGCCCGGCCGCCCGCCGCCGCCCTCGGCGAACAGGACGGTGGGCAGACGGTGGCGCAAAGCCACGCCAAGCAGGCGGTCGGTCTTGGTATGGTTGTACTTGCCCTGGGTACCGGCAAGCACGGTGGCGTCGTAAGACAGCACGGCGCAACGGGTGCGTTCGATGCCGGGCAGCGCCGCATTGATGGTGCCGATGCCGGTAATCATGCCGTCGGCTGGAGTGTTTCGAATCAGGTCGTCGATGGCGCGGCGGCTGCGCTGCGCGGCCACCGCCAGCGCGCCGTATTCGATGAAGCTGCCTTCGTCGCACAGGTCGGCGATGTTGGCCCGCGCGGTGCGCTGGCCGCGCGCCCGGCGTTGTGCGACCGCATCCGGCCGCGCGTCGTCATACAAAAAACGCTCACGGTCGAGCAGGCGCTGCAGATCGGCACGCACGGCACGCCGGTCGCCGCTTTGCGCAGTATCGGCGGCCTGCCCGCCCAGATCGGCCGGCTCCAGCACGGCCAGCACCTGCCCCTCGACCACCTGCGCGCCGGACTCCACCCGCAGTTCAAGCACACGGCCATCGCAATCGGCGGCGATGACGTGCTCCATCTTCATCGCGTCGAGGATGACGACGGCCTGCCCGGCGCGGACCGCGTCGCCAACCTGCACGGACGCTTCG
>Ga0209628_10001206_pt1 | contig 16457 bp, 16 predicted proteins | sample TergutCu122P4_FD_187285 | JGI IMG/M metagenome (GOLD analysis project Ga0209628, IMG submission 187285) | Cubitermes ugandensis P4 segment gut microbial communities from Kakamega Forest, Kenya - Cu122 P4 (SPAdes) (version 2) | ecosystem: Host-associated > Arthropoda: Insects > Digestive system...
TGATTCAACATCAAAAGTCTGGCGCCGCAGGACGGCCCGCCAACACCGCCAACCAGGTGATTGCCGAGATCAAACCGGAGACTGACATCTGGACGGCCACTGGGGTCAATTTGCGCACGGACGGCATTGCCAACGCGTTTTTCTCCGATCAATTATCGCGGCGCGCTTTAACTTGGCATGAAAGCAAGATTCTCGGCGCTCCAACGGCACGAGTAGCCGCGATGACAACGATGCGCCTGAAGCGGCGATGTTGTGCAACAGCATTGACAACAGGCCCTTGTGTTGTATTATTTACAACATGAGGGCGCGCCCTGTTTCCAGCAAACGCATTTACCTGACCGACACGGCCTTTGCCAGCATTTCGATATGGCACGTGCCGCAGTCAGTGAAGGGCTGCGCGCATGAATTCAAATACCGGCTGGCGTATATCGTCGACGAGGTATGTGTGCTGCGTTATGACAACGAATCGGGCAAGGGCGACCATCGGCATTACGGGAACGAGGAAGCGCCTTACGCATTTACGACGCTTGCGGCGCTGCTGGCCGATTTTCAGGCGGATATCGAGAGGTGGAACCATGAAGAAAACCATCGTATTTGAAATCGCCTCTTTGATAGAGGCAATGGGGCAGATCGTCGATGCGGCGCATGCCGGCAGGCCAAGCCGGACGGCACGGTATGCCTTTCCTTCGGCCGCTGACATGGCGCGTGTGCTCACGCCAACGCGATGGGGATTGATCGAGGCGATGACAGGCGCGGGGCCGATCGGCGTGCGGGAACTGGCGCGCAAAACGGGGCGCGACGTGAAGGGAGTGCACACGGATGCCAACGCGCTGGTAGCGGTCGGCGTGATCGACCGGGCAGAGGGCGGCAAGTACGTTTTCCCGTTTGACGAGGTGCGCGTGAATTTCCGCCTGCGCGCGGCGGCGTGAAGGTCATGCGAACGTCAAACCGCTGAATGGCAGGATGAATCCGACCATTCGGCTATTCATAGGCCGTCCTGCGGCGCCAGCAAAATGAGTTTTCTATCCTGACGCTATGCCGCTGACGCGCCATCCATGACGTATGCAAGGCGCCGGTTTTTCTCCCTCCCCCGCGCGCGGGAACGGGAGAGGCTCACAACCCGTCAATCGCGCAAATAGCGGAAGAGCGACAGCCACGCGCCCGCCCAGCCGAGCAGGGCGGCGAGGCCGAACAGCAGGATCGAGTCGGGCAGGGGCAGGATATGCAGGGTAAATTCAACGCCGTACAGGGCGGTCAAGTCGGTGATTGGCGCGCGCAGCAGCACGGTGGCGACGAGAACGGCCAGCCAGGCGACGAAACCGCCCGCCAGCCCTTGCAGCGCGCCGAAGTAAAAGAACGGGCGGCGGATGAAGGCGTCGGTGGCGCCGAGCAGGCGGCTGACTTCGATTTCCGCCTCCTGGGTGAGAATTTGCAGCCGGATGGTGTTGAACGTGACGGCGACGAGGGCTACGCCGAGCACGGTTGCCAGCAAGGTGACGGTGAGCCGCATCAGGCGCAGGAAAGCGTCGAGTTTTTTCACCCAGGCCGAGTCGAGTTGAACATGCTCGACATGCGGATATTTGACGAATTCAGCCCGCATGGCCTCCATCGCCGCATGGGATTCATCGTTTGGCGCGATGACGAAAGCATCGGGGAAGGGGTTGCGCGGCAGGCTTCCGATGACTTCGCCCAGGCCCTCGCTTTCCTTGAGCCGGCGCAGCGTTTCTTCGCGCGGCACCTTGCGCACTTTCAGCGTTTGCGGGTGCTTGCGCAAGAGCGATTCGACTTCGGCGGCATCCTTGTCCGTGGCGTCGAGGCTCATGAAGACGGACAGTTGCGGCGTCGCGGCGATGTTCTGGGCCAGACGCTGGAAGTTGGCGAGCATCATCTGACCGCTGGCCGGCAGGGCCAGCGCGATGCCCAGCACCAGCGCGCCGAGCAGGGTGTTCAGCGGCGCGGCCAGCAGACGGCGCAGCGCCTGCGCGGCGGCCTGGCGATGGTGGAGGAGCCAGCCTTTCATGAGAGGGGGCCTTCCCCCCATCCTCCTTCCTGAACCCATCCCCACCCCCAACCCCTCCCCTTGAAGGGGAGGGGAGGGAAGTGCCGCCTTCCCCCTGTTTGCAGGGGGAAGGCCGGGAAAGAAGGCGAGGGGTGACGGTGGTTCGCGGGCTTGCGCCAGCGCGGCAAAGTCTGGCGCTGCGGAACGGCCCTTGTTGGGGTTCGCCTACGGCTCACCGCCAACCTACCTCCGTTTTCCCTGTCATTCCCGCGCAGGCAAGAACTGCGCGCGGCAAATGGGATTGCCTTGCAGAGGACGGCCTCCTGGCTGAAATTCGGATAACTCATTCAACCATCCTGCCGTGCGAGAGGGTTACGCGCCGCGTGATGAAGGGCGCGAACAGGGCTTCGTGGTGGGTCGCCACCAGCACGGTGACGCCGACTTGATTGAAGGCGTGGAATGTCGCGGCGATGTCGCGCGCGGTCTCGTCGTCGAGATGCGCGGTGGGTTCGTCGGCGATCAGGATCGAGGGCCGCGCGACGACGGCGCGGGCAATGGCGAGGCGCTGCTGCTCGCCGCCGGAGAGGGCCACCGGCATGGCTTTTTCGCGGTCGAGCAGGCCCACTTTGTCGAGCGCGGCGCGCACGCGCCGGCCGGCGTCGCGCGGCGTCACGCCGGCGATGGCCAGCGGCAGCATGGCGTTGTCGAAAACGCTGCGATCGCGCAGCAGTTTCTGGTCCTGGAAAATCATGCCGATGTTCCGCCGCAGGAAAGGCACGGCGGCGCGCTTGAGCGCCGACACGTTTTGCCCATTGACGATGACCGTGCCCTGCGTCGGCCGCTCGATGGCGGGAATCAGTTTGAGCAGCGTCGTTTTGCCGGCGCCGGAGTGGCCGGACAGAATCACCATTTCGCCAGCGGCGACGGAAAATGTCACGTCCGCCAGGGCGGTGATGCCGCCGGGATAGTGTTTGCCGACTTGCTCGAAGCGGATCATGCTTTGCCGAGGAGCGCGTCGACGAATTCACGCGCGCGGAAGGGTTGCAGATCGTCGATGCCTTCGCCGACGCCGATGTAGCGTAGCGCGACGGGATGACCGGCGGGCTGCTGGCGCGCAATGGCGGCGACGACGCCGCCTTTGGCCGTGCCGTCGAGCTTGGTGACGACCAGCCCGGTGACGCCGATGGCGGCGTCGAAAGCCTTCACCTGCGTGAGCGCGTTCTGGCCGATGTTGGCGTCGAGCACCAGCAGGACTTCATGCGGGGCGGCGGGATCGGCCTTGGCGATGACGCGCCGGACCTTGGCGATTTCCTCCATCAGATGAAGCTGGGTCGGCAGCCGTCCGGCGGTGTCGGCCAGGACGACGTCGACGCCGCGCGCTTTGGCGGCGATGACGGCATCGAAAATCACGGCGGCGGGATCGCCGGATTCCTGCGCGATGACGGTGACATTGTTGCGCTCGCCCCAGATGGCCAGTTGCTCGCGCGCGGCGGCGCGGAAGGTGTCGCCCGCGGCGAGCAGCACCGATTTGCCCTGCGCCTGAAAATGCTTGGCCAGCTTGCCGATGGACGTTGTCTTGCCCGAGCCGTTCACGCCGGCGATCATGATGATGAAGGGTTGGTGGCCGGAAACGTCGAGCGGCTGCTCCAGCGGGCCGATCAGTTTGAGCAGTATGTCGCCCAGCGCCTGCCGCAACTGTTCGCCGGTTTCCAGCTTGTCGCGGCGCACGGCGGTTTTCAGTTCATCGAGCAGGTATTGCGTGGCCTCGACGCCGACATCGGCCATCAGCAGGGTGGTTTCCAGTTCTTCCAGCATCGCCTCGTCGATGCGGCGGCCAAACAGGCCGCCGAGCTGGGCGCGGGTGCGGGAAAGACCGGCCTTCAGCCGCTCCGTCCAGGACGGGCGCGGGCCGGGCGGCGCGGCGGCATCGGATTTTTTCAGGAAACCAAACATGAGGGCGCGTGTCTAGTGCACGTCTGTATCATGAGAAAATAATGTCGTGAATTTTATCAGAAGCGCGAAAGGCTCCATGAAGATCAAACTGTTTGTTATGGCGGTGCTGGTATGCATCACCGCCGCGGCGCAGGCCGCCGCCTATGAAAAGACGCTCGCCAATGGCTTGCGCGTCATCGTCCAGGAAGATCGCCGCGCGCCGACGGCGGTGCATATGGTCTGGTATCGCGTCGGCAGCATGGATGAAGTCGACGGCACGTCCGGCGTCGCCCATGTTCTCGAACACATGATGTTCAAGGGCACCCAAACCATCGGGCCGGGCCAGTTCAGCACGCGCGTGGCCGACGCCGGGGGGCGCGACAACGCCTTTACCAGCCTCGACTACACCGCGTATTTCCAGCAAGTGCCGGCAAAGCGCCTGGGCGACATGATGGCGCTGGAAGCGGATCGCATGGCCAATCTAGCGCTCAATCCGCAAGAGTTCGAGCAGGAAATCAAGGTCATCATGGAAGAGCGGCGGATGCGCACCGAAGACAATCCGCAGGCGCTGGTGTATGAAAACCAGATGGCGGCGGCTTTCGAGGCGCATCCTTACCGCCGCCCGATCATCGGCTGGATGAATGATCTGGAAAACATGACGGCGACCGATGCGCATGACTGGTATCGCCGCTGGTACGCGCCGAACAACGCCTATGTCATCGTCGTCGGCGATGTCGACAAGGATGAAGTGTTCCGCCTCGCCGAGAAACACTACGGCAAGATTCCGCGCCACACCCTGCCCGTGCGCAAATTGCAGCGCGAGCCGGAGCAGATCGGCGTCAAGCGCCTGTCGGTCAAGGCGCCGGCCAAGCTGCCTTATCTGTCGATGATCTGGAAAGTGCCGGCGCTGCGCGATCTGCAACAGGATCGTGATCCTTACGCGCTGGAAGTGCTGGCGGGCGTGCTCGACGGTCACGACGGCGCGCGCTTCGCCCGCAATCTGGTGCGCGGCGCGCAAGTCGCCGTCTCGGCCAACGCCGGTTACGATGGCACCGTGCGCGGCGAAGCCGTGTTCAGCGTCACCGGCACGCCGGCGGAAGGCAAGACCGTGGCCGATCTGGAAGCGGCGCTGCGCGCCGAGATCGCCCGCGTGGCGAATGAGGGCGTCGGCGCGGACGAACTGGAGCGCGTCCGAACGCAACTCGTTGCCGCCCAGGTGTACAAGCGCGACTCAATGATGGCGCAGGCAATGGAGATCGGCCAGATCGAAGCCAGCGGCTTCCATTGGCGCGACATTGACACCCTGCTGGAAAAAATCCGCAGCGTGACGGCGGAGGAAGTGCAGAGGGCGGCGAAGAAATATTTTGATGACGACCGGTTAACGGTCGCCGTGCTCGATCCGCAACCGTTGCCGCCGGCATCACCGGATGGTAAAAAATAATCCTTTTGAGCGGGCGCAGCCCGCGAACCACCGTCACCCCTCGCCTTCTTTCCCCGCCTTCCCCCTGCAAACAGGGGGAAGGCGGCACTTCCCTCCCCTCCCCTTCAAGGGGAGGGGTTGGGGGGGGGGATGGGTTCAGGAAGGAGGATGGGGGAAGGTTCATTATTATGCAAAAGTCTGGCGCCACAGGACGGCACTAAGGACGGCACTAAGGACGGCATTAACATGGCATTGAAAGCGCATTTTATGAAAAAAGTTTTGTTGTTTGTGCTGCTCGGCCTCGCCGCGACGCTGGCGCAGGCCGGCGCCCGCATCGCGCAATGGACGGCGCCTTCCGGCGCGCGCGTGTTGTTTGTCGAAAGCCGCGTCGTGCCGATCATCGACGTGCAAGTCGATTTCGCCGCTGGCGGCGCTTACGCGCCGGAGAACAAAACCGGGCTGGCCGGACTCACGCGCGGCCTGCTCGACATGGGCGCGGGCGATCTGGACGAGGAAAAAATCACCGACCGGCTGGCCGATATCGGCGCCTTGCTCGGCGGCGGCGCGGATCTCGACCGGGCCAGCGTTTCGCTGCGCACCCTGTCTTCGCCACGCGAACGCGACGCCGCGCTGGAATTGATGCGGCTGATATTGCAACAGCCCGCTTTCCCCGCCGCCGTGCTGGAACGCGAAAAAGCGCGCACCATCGCCAGCATCCGCGAAGCGGACACGCGGCCCGCCAGCATCGCCACCAAACAATTTTTCGCCGCGCTGTATCCCGAACATCCCTATGGCCGTTCGGCCACCGCCGAGAGCGTCGAAAAAATCACCCGCGACGATGTGGCGGCTTTTTACAAAACGCATTACGGCGCGCGCCGCGCGGTTGTCTCCATCATCGGCGATCTTTCGCGCGCCGACGCCGAAGCGATTGCCGAGCGCCTGACGGCGGGATTGCCGGATGCGCCTGCGGACGCGGGCATTCCCGACGCAACGCTGCCGGCGCGCAACACCGTGCGCGTGAATCATCCGGCAACACAAGCGCATATCTATCTCGGCCTGCCCGCCTTGCGCCGGGGCGATCCCGATCATGTGCCGCTATTCGTCGGCAATTACGTTCTCGGCGGCGGCGGTTTCGTCTCCCGCCTCATGAAAGAAGTGCGCGAGAAGCGCGGCTACGCCTACAGCGTCTACAGCTATTTCCAGCCGCAGCGGCAATCTGGCCCTTTCCAGATCGGCTTGCAGACCAAGCGCGAACAGGCGCAAGAGGCGCTCAAGGTGGTCAATGACGTGCTGACCGAATTTCTCGCCCGCGGGCCGAGCGAAGAGGAACTGCAAGCCGCCAAGCGCAATCTCGCCGACGGTTTTCCGCTGCGCATCGACAGCAATCGCAAGCTGCTGGAATATCTCTCGATGATCGGCTTTTATCACCTGCCGCTGACGTATCTCGACGATTTCCCGAAGCAGATCGAGGCGGTGACGACGGCCGACATTCGCGCCGCCTTCGCGCGGCACGTCACGCCGGCGCATCTCGTGACGGTAATCGTGGGCGGGGAGTGAGCCGGATACGCATCGTCGGCGGCGAATGGAAGCGCCGCCTGGTCGCCTTTCATGACGCGCCGGGGCTGCGGCCCACGCCGGACGCCGTGCGCGAGACGCTGTTCAACTGGCTTGGTCAGGATTTGCGCGGTTTGACCTGCCTTGACCTTTTCGCGGGCAGCGGCGTGCTCGGCTTCGAGGCCGCCTCGCGCGGCGCCGCGCATGTCACGCTGGTCGAGCGCGATCCGCGCACTTTCGCCACACTGCAAAAAAATGCTGTTGTTTTTGGCGCGGATCGGCTGGAACTGATCCGCGCGGATGCGCTAAAATTTCTCCCCCGCGCAACCCGGCGCTACGATCTGCTGTTTCTCGATCCGCCCTATCATCAAGGCTGGATCGAGCGCGTCGCATCCGGGTTGCCCGGCGCGCTGGCGCCCGGCGCGCGCATCTATGCGGAAGCCGGGCAACCCATCACGCATATTGGCCCCTGGGAAACCGTCCGCAGCGGACAGTCGGGCCAGGTCTATTACCATCTGCTGGAGGCAAAAACGATATGAGTGGCGCAGTCGCAATCTACCCGGGCACCTTCGATCCGCTGACGCTCGGTCACGAGGATTTGGTGCGGCGCGCTTCACAGTTGTTCGGCAGGGTGGTGGTGGCCGTGGCGGACAGCCGCTCGAAGCGGCCTTTTTTCTCTCTCGATGAGCGTATCGCCATCGCGCGTGAAATACTGGCGGTCTATCCGAATGTCCGCGTCGAAGGTTTCGACGGCCTGCTGATGGATTTTCTGCGGCAACAGAATGCGCGCATCATTCTGCGCGGGCTGCGCGCGGTGTCGGATTTCGAATACGAATTCCAGATGGCCGGCATGAACCGTAGTCTGAACCCGGATGTCGAGACCGTATTCCTGACCCCGGCTGAAAAATATCAGTTCATTTCCGCGACCATGGTGCGGGAAATCGCCGTCCTGGGCGGCGATGTCAGCAAATTCGTGCAGCCGAAAGTGTTCGAGCGGCTGCGGCAGCAAATTTCAGGCAAAAAATGAGGAGCGCAAAATGGCTTTGATGATTACCGACGAATGTATCAACTGCGACGTGTGCGAACCGGAGTGCCCCAACGGCGCGATTTCGCAAGGCGAGGAAATTTACGAGATTGATTCGAACAAGTGCACCGAATGCGTCGGCCACTATGACACGCCGCAATGCATCGAGGTGTGCCCGGTCGATTGCATCACGCCGAACCCGGATCGCGTCGAAGACAAAGACCAGTTGCAGCAGAAATTCCTCAAGCTGACCGCCAACAAGGCATAAGCGCGGCGCGGAAAAACGGCGCGGTGATAAACCGCGCCGTGCTGTTTCAGGCCGCCGCCTCGGCGGATTCCTCCACCTTGGCGTGGAGCGTGTCCTGCAAGGTGGCGGCAATGTCGTTCAGTTCCATCACTTGCGCGTCCAGCGCCGCTTGCATCTGCGCCAGCTCGCGCACGCGGTCTTCCAGCGTGCCGGTCGCCTGGTGGATGCGCTTGACGCTTTCCAGCCGCCGTTTCAACTGCAACTGATGCTCGCGCATCTGGGTTTCCAACGGCGACATGACCGTGCGCAGCCAGTGGCTGGCGTCGCGGTTGATCGTCTCGAAAACGCGCCGCACTTCCGTCGCCACCGTCTCGAAGAAACGCTGGGTTGCGCCCTGGCTGGTGAATGTCACCGGGCTGAGCAGGGTATCGAAGTAGTCGTTGAGGCCCGTGGCGAGCCGGCCGATTTCCTTTTCGTAGCTCAAGAGCGAGAACGATGCCGGCGGCGTCAGCTTCATGCCGTGTTCAATGGCAAAGCGCTCGCACATCGCCTCCATCATCCTGGAGATTTCGGCGACCTCCTTGGTCGATTTTTCCAGGCTGCCGCGCACGTAATGGAAGAAATGCTTCATCGTCTCGCGCAGGTGCTTCGTGAACGTCGCTTTCTGCATGGCCTCCCGCGTGCGGCGCGTTTCTTCGCGCAGGGCGTCGAGGCTGATGTGGGCGTACAGATTGTTGGTCAACTGCGAGAACACGCTGCGCACGGCGTAGTAGCGCTGTAGCCCTTTTTCAAATTCATCTTTCTCGACCTTCACCTTGCGCATCATGTATTCGATGACGCCCTGATTTTTGCCGCGCAAGGCGGATAGCTCGGCGAGCTGCTCGGCGATGCCCTGCCGGCGCGTGCGCAACAGGCCGCTTGCGCGGGTGGCGACATCCATCGCTTCGCTTTCGATGTTGTCGCAAACGATGTCCTGCTTGGCCGGAATGAGTTCTCCCGCAAGCGCCTGTTCAAGCATCGGCAAGCGGCTTTTCGCCAGCAGCTTGGCGTTGTGGTGAATCTTGGCCAGCAGCCCCTTTTGCGCCGAAACAGGGAAGATATGGGCGGTATCCAGCCCGAGAATATCCGCCGTATCCTGCGCCTGGTGGGCAATTTCTTCCTCGATCACATCGAAGCTGCGGATGTCGTCCCAGAGACCGTCGATCTTGTTGAGCACGGCGATGCACCCCTTGCGCCGGGTGCGCCCGCTATTGACGTGATCGCGCCAGACGGAAAGGTCGGACTGGGTCACGCCGGTATCGGCGGCGAGAATGAACAGAATGGCATGCGCATGGGGCAGTTGGGACAGCGTCAGTTCCGGCTCGGCGCCGATGGCGTTCAGCCCCGGGGTGTCGAGGACGACCAGCCCCTGCTTGAGAAGGGGATGGGGAAAATTGATCTCGGCGTGACGCCAGGCGGGAATGGTGACCCGCCCTTCGGCATCCGGCTTCAGCCCTTCCTTGCCGTCGGCCTCAATGGCAAAACCGAGCTTGACGGCATATTCCTGCGTAACGCGCTTTTGTTCGCCGACGTGGGCAATCGCCTTCTGCATGGATTTGACCGAGGCGATATCCAGCGCGATGGCGCGCCATTCTTCGGGAAAGCGCTTGTATTCGGCAACGCTGGCATGCGTTGCGCGCGTCTCGATGGGCAGCAGCGTAATGGCGTTCGGCAGGTCGGGGTTGTAGAACAGTTCGGTGGGGCACATCGTGGTGCGCCCGGCGGCCGATGGCAGGATGCGATCGCCGTAATCGCCAAAGAAAATGGCGTTGATCAGTTCAGATTTGCCGCGGGAAAACTCCGCCACAAAGGCAACGATCAGCTTGTCCTCGCGCAGCCGCTCCTGCAACTGTTGCAAGCGCGACTCGGCTTGCGCATCGCTCAGTTCATTTTCCGCCAACCAGTCGCGCAGGTTTACCAGGCTTTCGGAAACGGCCCGGCGCCATTTGGTATATGCGGAAAAATGTTGGACGAGTCCCATGGCAATGCTCCAATATAAAACGATCAGGAAAACAAACAGAATAACAACAGGGAAGAAGCCGGTTCTTCAGGATTCAGATATTAACCTATCTTGTAACACATGGTCTTGGCATGGGCAATGCGGTTCAGGCGTCCTCATCGACCGTTCGTCAGCGCTGGCAACGCGCGCAATAAAAGGTGGAACGCTGACCCAACCGCAAGGCGCGCACCCTGGCGCCACAGGCATGGCAGGGTTCGCCCTCGCGGCCATAGACCGCATGCTGCTGCTGGAATCCGCCGCGATGGCCGTTGCTGTGAACGAAATCGCGCACGCTGCTGCCGCCGGCGGCCAGGGCCGCGGTCAGCGTGGTTTTTACTGCGGCGGCGAGACGGTGGCAACGCGCCCTGGATAGTGTGCCGGCCGGCGCGCGCGGATGAATGCCGGCGTGGAACAGGCTTTCCGAGGCATAGATGTTGCCGATGCCGACGATGATATGGCTGTCCATCAGCCAGGTTTTGATGGGCGCGCGGCGATCGCGCGTGGCCGCGTGCAGCCAGTCGCCGTTGAAGGCGTCCGAGAGCGGTTCAATGCCGAGCGACGCGATGAGCGGATGCGAGGCGGCGTCATCCGGCGCCCACAGCAGGGCGCCAAAGCGGCGCGGATCGCGCAAGCGCAAAACCCGCCCGCCGAAAACAATGTCAAAATGATCGTGTTTTCCCGGCGGTTCGCTGACGGACACCAGGCGCAGGCTGCCGGACATGCCCAGATGCAGGATCAGCGTGCCTTGGCCGACGCGGAACAGCAAGTATTTGCCACGCCGGTCGATGTCACGCAGGATTTGCCCGGTCAAGCAGCGGTCGAGCGCGCGCGGCAGCGGATAACGCAGCAAAGTCTGGCGCGGGAGGACGGCATCAATCTTCCGCCCCGCCAGATCGGGCAGCAAACCGCGGCGGGTAATCTCGACTTCGGGCAGTTCGGGCATGGCGGAATGTGCGCCTGGATTGCGTGCGTGCTTGCCGGAGGCGGCAAAACCCCCTAACATGATTCGTCAATGTATTGATTTTACGCTCCGTTATTGCAATTCGACATGAATAATTTTTCTTTTCCTCGCGCCCTGCGGTTATCCGCCGCGCTCGCCGTGGTCTGTCTGCTGTCCGCCTGCGCCCAGACGCCCACCCAGACAACGGAGGCAGGCGCGGCAGCCGATTCCGCCCGCACAGCGCGCAGCGAGCCGCTGCCCAACGTTGAGCTGACCAGCCAGATTCTCTACGAAACGATCCTCGCCGAAATCGCCGGACAGCGCGGCAATATTGAACTGGCGACATCGGCCTATCTGGACCTGGCCCGCTCGACGCGCGACCCGCGCATGGCCCGCCGCGCCACCGAAATGGCATTGCATGGATCGCTGCGCGGGCGCAATCTGGACGCGGCGCTGCAAGCGGCCCGCTTGTGGGTGGATATCGATCCCGAATCGCCGCAGGCGCGCGAGACGATCGCCGCCCTCCTGATCCGGGCCAACCGTCTGGATGATCTGTATCCCCACGTTGCCAAATTACTGGCGCAGAAAGGCGACAACATCAAAACCGGCTTGTTGCGGCTCAACCGGATATTTTCCCGTCATCCCGACAAAAAAGCCGTGCTCGCCATGATCGAGCAATTGACGGTGCCCTATATCGGCATCGCCGAAGCCCACTTCGCGCGCGCGCAAGCCGCCCTCGATGCGGGCGAATGGCAGCGCGGCAACGCCGAAGCCGACAAGGCGCTGGCCTTGCGCCCGGACTGGGAGTCCGCCGTCATCCTCAAGGCGCAGTTGCAGCGCACCGAACCGCCCGAAGCCGCGGTTGAAACATTGCGGCGTCATCTCGATGACTACCCGCAAGCGCGCGACGTGCGCTTGCAGTACGCGCGCAGCCTGGTCAGCCTGCGCCAGTATCCGCAGGCGCGCGCCCAGTTTCAGCAACTGCTGCGAGAAGCGCCCGACAATCCTGACGTAATTTATGCTGTTGCCGTACTGTCCATGCAGTTGTCCGACTGGGAGACGGCGGAAGCTTGTTTCAGGAAACTGCTGGAGGGCGGTCTGGCGAACAATGTGGCGCGCCTCTATCTCGGCCAGATTGCCGAAGAACGCAAGCAGTACGAGGACGCGCTGCGCTGGTACGGCGAAGTCACGTCCGGCGAGCAATATCTGTCCGCGCAACTGCGCATCGCCCAGGTGCTGGTTCGCACGGGCAGGCTGGAGGACGGGCGCCGCCATTTGCAGAAACAGCGGGCGGCGAACAGCGCCGACCGCATTCAGTTCCTGCTCGCGGAAAGCCAGCTTCTGCGCGACGCCGGACGGACGCAGGACGCCTACGATGTCCTCGCCGCCTATCTGACCAAGGAACCCGAGCAGCCGGACGTGCTCTACGAGTCGGCCCTGCTGGCGGAAAAACTGGGGCGCTACGAGGCGATGGAGACCAACCTGCGCAAGCTGATCCGCATCAAGCCCAATGACGCCCACGCCTACAATGCCCTCGGTTATTCCTTCGCCGATCGCAACATGCGCCTGGCCGAAGCGGAAAAGTTGATCGCCAAGGCGCTGGAATTGGCGCCTGACGATCCCTTCATCATCGACAGCATGGGCTGGGTGCTCTATCGCAAAGGAAACAATGATGGCGCGCTGGTCCAGTTGCAGCGGGCGTTCTCGCTGCGGGCGGATCCGGAAATCGCCGCCCACCTGGGCGAAGTGCTGTGGACGCTGGGCCGCCATGAAGAGGCGAAGCAGACCTGGCAGGATGCCGCCAAAGCCAATCCCGGCAATGAACCGCTTGCCGAGGTCATCAAGCGCTTCACGCCCTGATGTTCACCTCCCTGGGAAAGGCCAGACCTTTCCTGGCCGCCATTGTCCTTGCGCTGTCGACCGGCTGCGCCGTGCTGGAACCGGCCAGCGCGCCGCCGCGTCCGGCGCGCGAGGCCATCGCCGCCTTCCGCATCGAAGGCCGTATCGCCGTGCATCATGCCAACGAAAACTTCTCCGCCGGCATCGACTGGCGTCACGATGCGCAATCGGATGAAATGCTCATCAGCGGACCGCTCGGACAGGGTCTTGCCCGTCTGAGCGCCCGCCCCGGCGCCGCGCTGCTTGAAACATCCGGTCAACAACAATACGCCGCTGAAAATCTGGAAGATTTGTCGGCACAAGTGTTCGGCATCCGTCTGCCGGTATCCGGCCTGGAACGCTGGGTGCTCGGCCACGCCATTTCCGGCGATGCCGTCAGCATCGACGCCACCGGCCGGCTGACGGCGCTGTCGGAACAAGGCTGGATGGTCGAATATCTGCGCTACGAAAGCGACGCGCCGGACGCCTTGCCCGCGCTGCTCCGCGCGCAGCGCGAGGATATTGAAGTGCGTCTGGTGATCGACAACTGGACGGTTTCGGAATGATGGGTTATGAACCTTCCCACCGCCCCCTTCCCGGGGAAGGGGGTGACGGTCGTTCGCAGGCTTCGGCCTGCTCAAACAAGATTGACTGGGATCGCAACTATCCGGCCCCGGCCAAGCTCAATCTTTTCCTGCACGGTTTCGGAATGATGGATTATGAACCTTCCCCCCGCCCCCTTCCCAGGGAAGGGGGTGACGGTCGTTCGCAGGCTTCCGCCTGCTCAAACAAGATTGACTGGGATCGCAGCTATCCGGCCCCGGCCAAGCTCAATCTTTTCCTGCACGTTGTTGGCCGCCGCGCCGATGGCTACCACTTGCTGCAATCGCTGTTTCGTCTCATCGACCGTGGCGATGTGCTGCGTTTTGCGCCGCGCGCGGATGGCCGCATCCGGCGCGTTCATCCCTTACCCAATGTGGCCGAGGAGCACGATCTTTGCCTGCGCACGGCGCGGCTGTTGCAAGCGGCGTCCGGCGTCACGCGCGGCGTCGACATCGCGCTTGAAAAACACTTGCCGATGGGCGGCGGGCTGGGCGGCGGCAGTTCCGATGCGGCCACCGTGCTGCTGGCCTTGAATCGTCTCTGGGAAGTAAACTGGCCGCGCGAACGCTTGCAAACCCTGGGGCTGCGGCTGGGCGCGGACGTGCCTTTTTTCATCTTTGGGCGCAATGCCTTCGTGGAAGGCATCGGCGAAACGCTGCACGCGGTCGATCCGCCGCCGGCCTGGTATCTCGTCATCGAACCGCGCGCCCATGTGCCGACGGCTGACATCTTCGCCGCGCCGGAATTGACACGTAATACGAAACCCATCAAAATGGCGGACTTTTCAGCGGGTTGGGCGCCGGAAAGCCGCAACGATCTCGAACCGGTTGTGTGCGCACGCTACCCGGAGGTGGCGCAGGCGCTGGTCTGGCTCAAGCAGCATGCTGCCGGAGCGCGTATGACCGGGTCCGGGGCGTGTGTGTTTGCCCCCTTTGCCCTTGAGCAGGATGCGCGCGCTGTGCTGGCGCGCATGCCGGAAAACATGACCGCTTGGGTTGCGCAGGGCTTGGAAGCGCATCCCCTGCGGGCGCTCGCTGACTGAGGCTGATTGAAACTCCTGGGGAGTCGCCAAGCTGGTTAAGGCACCGGATTTTGATTCCGGCATGCGAAGGTTCGAATCCTTCCTCCCCAGCCAAAAAACGCGGGCAGGTGATCCACCTGCCCGCACCGTTTGCGGAAACGGATTTGCCGCGGAATTTTGTCGAAGAAGTACGCATGGCCTACGACAGTCTGATGGTATTCACGGGGAACGCCAACCCCAAGCTGGCCGCGGATGTGGTCAGGCGTCTGAACATCTCTCTTGGCCGCGCTGTGGTGAGCCGGTTCTCCGATGGCGAAGTCAATGTCGAAATCATGGAGAACGTCCGCGGCAAGGACTGCTTCATCCTGCAATCGACCTGCGCGCCGACCAACGACAACCTGATGGAACTCATCATCATGGTCGATGCGCTGAGGCGCGCTTCCGCCGGACGCATCACCGCCGCCATTCCCTACATGGGGTATTCGCGCCAGGACCGCCGTCCGCGCTCGGCGCGCGTGGCCATCTCGGCCAAGGTGGTGGCCAATATGCTGCAAGCCGTGGGCGTCGACCGGGTGCTGACCGTCGATCTGCATGCCGACCAGATACAGGGGTTTTTCGACATTCCGGTCGACAACATCTATGCCGCCCCGATCCTGCTCAGCGACATCTGGAAGAATCAGCAAAAGGATTTGCTGGTCGTCTCGCCCGATATCGGCGGCGTGGTGCGGGCGCGAGCGCTGGCGAAGCGGCTGGAGTCCGACCTCGCCATCATCGACAAGCGCCGCCCGAAAGCCAATGTGTCGGAAGTGATGAACATCATCGGCGAAGTGCAAGGGCGCACCTGCGTCATCATGGACGATATGGTGGATACCGCCGGCACCTTGTGCAAGGCGGCGCAGGCGCTGAAAGACCACGGCGCCGCCCGCGTGCTGGCCTACTGCACCCACCCCGTGCTGTCGGACAACGCGGTGCGGCGGGTGGCGGATTCGGTGCTCGATGAACTGGTGGTGACAGACACCATCCCGTTGAGCGCGGAGGCGCGCACCTGCGCCCGCATCCGGCAGATTTCCATCGCCGAACTGTTGGCGGAAACGATGCTGCGCATCAGCAACGAGGAGTCGGTCTCCTCGCTGTTCATGGAATAAGTTTTTTACAACCCCCTGACTGGTCGCGGTCAGGATTTCACTGGAGCAATCACATGAAAATCGAGTTCAACGCAAACAAGCGCGAATTGCAGGGCACCGGAGCGAGCCGCCGCCTGCGTCGCACAGGCAAAGTGCCCGGCATTCTCTACGGCGGCGGGACGGCCGCCGAGCCGATCGAGCTGGATCACAACGTCCTCTTTCACAGCCTGAAACAGGAAGCCTTCCACGCCTCGATTCTGACCATGAATCTGGACGGCCAGAAGCAACAAGTGCTGTTGCGCGACTACCAGATGCACGCTTTCAAGCCGCAAGTGCTGCACATCGACTTCCAGCGCGTCGCCGCCGACAAGAAGATTCACATGAAGGTGCCGCTGCACTTCGTTAACGCCGACATCGCGCCGGGCGTCAAACTGCAAGGCGGCGTGGTCAGCCACGTCATGAATGAATTGAGCATCATCTGCCTGCCGGCGGATCTGCCCGAGTTTGTCGAGGTGGACCTGAAAGACGTGTCCGTCGGCCATTCCCTGCACGTCAAGGATCTGAACCTGCCGAAGGGCGTTGAAGCCGTGCTGTACCGGAACGAAAATCCGGTCGTCGCCACCATCACCGTGCCGCGCGGCACCACCGAAGCCGATCTGGCGGCGGGCGCGGCGGCG